>ERZ837487.1867-NODE-1867-length-23537-cov-72.439698_pt1 | contig 23537 bp, 17 predicted proteins | sample MGYA00519911_ERZ837487 | MGnify/ENA primary metagenome ERZ837487 (study PRJEB31850, sample SAMEA3708818) | human gut metagenome | biome: human gut; feature: human-associated habitat; material: faeces | place: China | collected 2014 ... | reverse complement strand
CCTGGCCACCCAGGCGGCACAGCGGGCCATGAACGTGAATAATCCGAATAAGTGACCCTCTCAGCGCGCAATGCGTCTGACGACGCAGTTGCTTGCAGCTCCCCCGAAAGGGGAGCCCTGCTTAGAGGAAATTTTGGAAGGAGCGATAGAATGATCCAGATCACTTACAACGAGATGGGAGACATGATGTTCCTGCGGGCCGAGGGGCACGCGGAGTTTGCACCCAAGGGGCAGGACATTGTATGTGCTGCCGTGAGCGCGCTGATGCAGACGCTGGCCTACAGTCTGGACAGCGGGACCGTGACCTGTGCCGATGACCGGAACCTGATGGTGGTACAGGCAAAGCAGGGCACTGACAGCCTGGCAAAATTTGAGCTGGTGACAGACGGTCTAATCCTGCTGGCGGATGCCTACCCGGAGCATGTGCGGTACATCAACATGCACGCAGACAAGGCAGATGCCATTGATCTGCAGATGTTTGCAGACGGTGGTGCTGCGGGCGGGGACGGAACCTCTCAGTCCGCTGGCGCGGACAGCTCTCCCAACGGGAGAGCCAACGCATCTGCAGGGGCAGCGAACGGGGAAGGCAATGCCATTGAGCTGCCCGCCCTGCGGCCGGCAGAAGAGCGGCTGGCCCGGCGGAGCGGGGTGCTGAAGCGGAGCAGCCGGGAAGAGGGCTCACCCTCTCAGTCGGCGCAGAGCGCCGCCAGCTCCCCCGAGGGGGGAGCCCTTGGCAGTGAGGAAAAGTCTGAGCTGGACGAGGAAGCGGCAGAGAACCAGAACGAAGCCGAGGGCAAGGACGGCGAGGAGAAGGGCGAAGGCAAGACCAAGAGCCCGGAGGAGCGGCGGAAAGCCTTTGGTGAGCTGCTGCGCGGAGAGTATGCCGACCTGACCGAGGAGCTGATGCAGAACGCCGTGACCGAAGCGACCCGGCGGCTGGAAGCAAGCCCGGCCATGAAGGGTCTGATGCAGGCGCTGCAGGAAAAGTACGGCACGGATGCATCAGACCTGGTGGCCCTGACCGAGGCTGTGCGGAACGGCGCGGTGAAGGATGACAACTACTACGAGAAACTGGCCATGGAGAAGGGCGTTTCCACCAAAACGGCCCGGGAGCTGGACAAGCTGGAAAGCCAGAACAAGCAGCTGACCGAACAGCAGCAGCTGATCCGGCAGATGGAACGCCAGCGGGAACAGCAGGCCCGCATTGCAGAGCTGCAGGCCGGATGGGACCGGGAAGCGGAGCAGCTGAAGGCCCAGTATCCCGACTTCAACATGGCTGAGGTGCTGGCGAACCCGGAGGTGGAGAAGATGATGCGTTCGGGCGTTTCTATGACGAACGCCTACCGCAGCGCCTACTTTGATCACATCCTGAAACAGCAGCAGGCCGCCACGGCCCGGCAGGTGGAGCAGGGCGTGGTGAACCGGATGCAGCAGCGCAACGCCCGGCCCGGCGAGAATGGCACCCGCCCCGGCGGCGCGGTGCAGACCAAGATCGACGTATCCCACATGAGCCGCAAGGAAATGGAAGAGATGGAGAAGCGGGTCATGCGGGGTGAAGTTATTACACTGTAAACCTCTCACCGGCACTGTCCGCCTACGGCGGCGCAGATGCCGGAGCTCCCCTACCAGGGGAGCCGTGAGTAGAGGAAAATAAATTTTAGGAGGAAGCTATGAACAACAGAACCAAGAACCTGAAGCTGAATCTGCAGATGTTTGCAACGGCCAGCACCCAGAACCAGAACGCCACCAGCGCATCCGGCATGAGTGCCGAGATGAAAACCTTTTACGAGAAGCGCCTGATCGACCAGGCAGAGCCTGCCCTGGTGCATGACCAGTTCGGCGACCCGTATCCCATTCCGGCCAACGGCGGCAAGAACATCGAGTTCCGCAAGTATGACAGCCTGCCCAAGGCCACCACTCCGCTGACCGAGGGTGTGACCCCGGACGGCCAGACCATGAACGTTTCCACCGTTACCGCTGAAGTCAAGCAGTACGGCGGCTGGGTGCCCATTACCGACACGCTGCAGCTGACCGCCATTGACAACAACATCCTGCAGGCAACCAAAATCATTGCCAGCCAGGCGGGCCGCACCCTGGACACCATCGTGCGTGATGTGCTGGCGGGCGGCACCAACGTGATCTATGCGCCCAAGATCGGCGAAGGCGGCGCGGAGACCCCTGTGACCAGCCGCGCCACCCTGGATGCGACCTGCCAGCTGACCAGCGACCTGATCGCCCGTGCGGCCACCCAGCTGAAGGCCATGAACGCTGACCCCATCGGCACCAGCTTTGTGGGCATCATCCACCCTTATGTAACCTATGAACTGCGCCGCGACCCGGACTGGATCGATGTGCACAAGTACGCCCAGCCGGACGAGATCTACAACGGCGAGATCGGCACGCTGCACGGTGTGCGCTTTGTGGAGACCAGCGAGGCAAAGATCTGGAAGGGCACCGGCTGCCCGACGGGTCTGGCCGTGTTCAGCACCCTGATCCTGGGTGCCCACGCCTACGGTTCCACCGAGATCGAGGGCGGCGGCCTGGAGCACATCGTGAAGCAGCTGGGCTATGGTGACGACCCCCTGAACCAGCGCGCATCTGTGGGCTGGAAGGCACACAAGACCGCTGAGCGCCTGGTGGAGCAGTACATGGTGCGCATTGAGAGCTGCAGCGCACGGTACAGCGCAACGGCTGAGGCAAACTAAAAGGGTTATTCTCTTTTGCGTGCCAAAAGAGAACCAGAAAAGCACCCGCTACTTTCGAAGCGCGGGAGGCACGAACTAGGGGCTGCTCGCCCCTAGTAACCCCGAAGAAGAAGGCTCCAAGCAAAAATGCTGGAGATTCGCGCATACACGCGAAGATCTCTTAACCGCATTTTTGCTCTGCGCCGATTTGAAATAAGTTACGGGAAAGGTTGATGGATATGGCAGAAGCAAAGAAAAAGACTGAGACGATCCGGCTGTTTTCGGACGGCGGGAAGTACAAGGGTGACCTGTTCGTGAGCGTGAACGGTGTGAACTACCAGCTGCAGCGCGGCAAGAACATTGAGGTGCCCCCGGAGGTGGCGGAGGTCATCCGCCACAGCCAGGAACAGGACGACCAGACCGCTGCCCGCATGGAAGAGCTGGCGAATAAGGCGTAAGTTTAACCCTCTCAGTGCGCAGTCCGGCATGGCCGGAGCTGCTTACAGCTCCCCCGAAGGGGGAGCCCTGCTTAGATGTATCCCCCCGGCCCGGCGGCACACGCTGTGCCGGGGGTTATTTGTTTGGAGGTCTTTTATGACAGTAGGAAAGGCAATCGAAACGGCTGACAAGCTGCGGCCCAACAACGGGTTTGACCGCGAGCTGAAGATCTTATGGCTGCGGCAGGCGGATGCGGGGCTGAGAAAGAGCGTGGTGGACAAGAGCGACACCACCGATTTTGATGCCGTGGGTGCGGACATCTTATACGACCGGGAGCAGGAGCTTTTGCGGCAGGACGCGGAGCTGCTGCTGCCGGAGCCCTACGACAGCTACTATGCCCACTATCTGGCGGCACAGATGGACGCGGCCCTGGGCGAGACCGACCGCTATGCCAACGAGATGCAGCTGGCCAACGAGAACCAGCAGGAGTTTGCAGCCTGGTGCAGGCACACTTACCTGCCCAGGATGGCCACGAAGTGGAGGTACTGAGATGGCACTGCCGAGTTTATACAGCATCTCGACGGGGAAGAGCATCCAGACGGCTTTTGGCGGCCTGAACGAAACCTACGGCTGCGCCGAGGCGGAGTTTACCGAGATGAAGAACTTTTCCAGCCGGGGATACCCCGCACTGCAGACCCGGACACCCCGGCGCACAATGCGGGCCATGGGCCGCTGCAACGGGATGTACCACCTGAACGGCCTGCTGCTGTGCGAGGGCACCACCCTGCGCTACACCGAGGACAGCGAGGACGACGTGGACACCGCGGCTGCGGGCGGGGAGATCGTGCTGGAAAACGCCGTGACGGACAGCGAGAAAATTATGATCGGCATGGGCACGAAGATCCTGATCTGGCCGGATGCCAAGAGCTTTGACACGGCCACCGGAAAGCTGGAAGCCCTAAGCGCCGCATGGAGCCAGACCGGCACGGTGACCATTGCCCCCTGCGATGCGGGCGGCAAGACCTACACCGTGAGCAGCGTGGGCACCACGGAACCTTCTGGCCCGGCGGACGGGACGCTGTTTCTGAAACAGAACTCCTCTTCCAGCAAGTGGGCCTATGTGAACGTACTGGAACAGTATGATGCCAAGAGCGGCAAGTGGGCGGAGATCCTTTTGAACAGCGTGAAGATGACCCTGCCCGGGCTGGCCGCTGCGGGCTTCAAGAAGGGGGATACCATCACGGTGGAGCAGGTGCCCGGGCTGGTGGAAGAGTATCTGGCCGAGGGTGTGAACGGCGAGGTGACCATTGAGCAGATGGACGGGGACAGCATTGTGCTGACCGGCAGCCCAAAGACCGAGAGCGCACGCTATTACGGCAGCTTTACCGTGACGGCGGGCGGTACCACCTGGAAGAGCATGAACGGCAGCGAGAGCGCCACAGCGGGCGGCACCACCATTACCGCACGGCGGCGGGTGCCCCGGCTGGAATATGTGACCGAGAACGCCAACCGGGTATGGGGCTGCAACAGCGAGGAGAATGTGATCTACAGCTGCAAGCTGGGAGACCCCACCAACTGGTACAGCTACCGGGGCATTGCTTCGGACAGCTACGCCGTGAACGTGGGCAGTGACGGCCCCTTTACCGGTGCAGCCACCTGCATGGGCTATGTGCTGTTCTTCAAGGAGAACTGCCTGCACAAGCTCTACGGCAGCCGCCCGGCAGACTATCAGCTGGTGAGCGTGCAGTGCCGGGGTGTGGCCAAGCAGGCCAGCAAGAGCATGTGTGTGCTGGCAGAGGTGCTGTACTACCTGTCCACTGACGGCGTGATGGCCTGGGACGGCAGCCTGCCGGTGAAGATCAGCGGCGGGCTGGACAACACCTGGCTGATGAACGTGCGCGGGGCGGTGGGCGGTGTGCTGGACACCCGGTATTACCTGCATCTGCGGGTGCCGGGCCGGAACGAGACCCGGCTGCTGGTCTATGACACCGAACGGCAGCTCTGGCACGAGGAGGACACGGCGGCGGAAGAGAATGCTTCCGGCTGGGCAATGTGCTCCACAGGACGGCAGCTCTACCAGTGGGACGGCGTGAATCTGTGGGCCACCGAACCGGAACGGGAGGCCGACCGGGACACCGACGCGGCAAAGGCGAATTTGGAACAGAAGGTGGGCTTTGAGGCTGTGAGCGGCGACATTGGGTTGAACATCCCGGCGGACAAGTACATCAACCGGGTGTTTCTGCGGGTGGATGCCCTGACGTACAGCGTTGTGGAGCTGCAGGCCAGCTATGAGGGCGGGGCCTGGGAGACGCTGGGCCAGGCAGCCGTTCTGAACAAATACACCCGGGTCAACCTGCCCTTTGTGCCGGAGCGGCACGACACCATGCGGCTGCGGATCAAGGGCACCGGGCAGATCGCGGTGCGGAGCATTGCGTTCAGCATGGCAGAGAGCCGGGGCAACCGGGTGGCCGGAGGGGAACCGAAACGATGACCCTCTCAGCGCGCAATGCACCTGCGGTGCAGTTGCTTGCAGCTCCCCCGAAGGGCAACGGCGACGACCGCCGCCAGTGGCGGATTGAGGGAGGAGCTGTTGGGGCCGCGGCCAGCAGGATGCGAACGGAGTGAAGCAGACGCTGGGAGCCGCAACCCGATAGCTCTGCTTAGAGGAAGGAGATTTTATATGGCAGATATTACGAGGCTTGGCGAGATCGCCATGCCGAAACTGAGTGACAACATGGCCCCGGAGGACAGGCGGAGCATCAACAACTACCTGATGCAGCTGCGGGACCAAATGATATACATGATGCAGAACCTGGACGAGACGAACTTCAGTGACACCATGCGGGACAAGCTGGTGGCCATGGGGCTGAAGGTGGAGTAAACGAAAGGAGACAGTGAGAAGATGGCAAGAGGACAGTGGTGGGAGTACCTGATCCCGGGCCACAATGTGGCGCTGATGATGGGGGATGCGTATGACGGCATTACCGGCAACAGCGAAAAGAATGCGGGCACCGGCGTGTTTGGAACCAGAAAGAACGATTCCAACAGCTACCAGTACGCCCAGAGCAACGACCGGGTGACCACGGCAAAGAACAATCTGGATTACATCAAAGGACAGAAGCCCGGGGAGTATCAGAGCGAGTACGGCAGCCAGATCAGCGGCACGCAGAGCCAGCTGGACAAGATGAACCGGGACGGCTTTTCTTACGACTACACCAAGGACGCAGCTTACCAGCAGTACAAGAACCAGTACACCCGGGGTGCGGAGCTGGCCAGTGAGAACGCTGCCGCCAACGCTTCGGCCCGCAGCGGCGGCTACGGCAACAGCTGGGGCACTTCCAGCGGGCAGACGGCCTACCAAAGCACCATGAACGGGCTTTCGGACGTGGCAGACAGCTTATACAGCCAGGCTTACAACGAATATGCCGCCAAAAAGAGTGACCTGAGCAACCGGTTGAGCTCTTTGCAGCAGCAGGAAAAGCTGGCGCAGGATGCTTACAACACCCGCCTGAACAATTACTATGGTCAGCTGAACAGTGCTCAGACCGAGTATGCCAATGCAGTGGGGGCCAACCAGAAGAAGGATGCGAACAACACCAACTTCTGGGGGAACGTTTTGCAGGTCGGCGCACAGCTGCTGCCGTGGGTGCTGAAAGCGTTTGCCGTGATCTGAAGACCGGTGTGTGGCAGAAGAAAAGGAGAACGACATGTTATTTGATACCTTACGGAGAAAGAACCAGGCGGAACAGGAAGAGCGGGAATGGAACGCCAACCGCCCGGCGGACTATGTGAGCCGGAACAAGGACGCAATGGACAGCCTGACCGGGCAGATCGGCAGCGGGTTCGACTGGGATACCGGCAGCAAAGCCTACCAGCAGTACCGCGCCCAGGCCCAGGCCAATGCTGCCGCCAGCGCGGAGAACGCCCAGGCCAACGCGGCGATGCTGGCGGGCGGGTATGGCAGCAGCTACGCCGACAGCGTGGCAAAGCAGGGCCAGCAGCAGGCGCTGAGCGGCATTGACAATGCGGTACCCGGCCTGAGAGGCCAGGCACTGAGCGAATACCAGAACCAGCAGAACGACCTGCTGAGTGCCCTTTCCGGCATGGCCAACACCGAGGCGCTGGACCGCAGTGCATACGGCAGCAACTTTGCCAACTACACGGCGTGGCAGAATTTCCTTGCCAACCAGAGCGAACAGGCTCGGAACGAAAACGACAATTACTGGAACAACCTCTGGAACACGGTAAAGAACATCGGCTCGGCGGCCCTGACGGCCTACGATGGGTACAAGGGGTACACCCAGCAGCAGTGGGAAAATGACTTTGCCCGGGAACAGTGGGAGTACAACAAGAAACGCACCGACCAGAGCGATGCCTTGAGTGCTTACCAGCAGGCGTTCAACCTGTACACCCAGGGAGCCGGGGATGCGGCCAGCGACGTGCTGAACCGGTACGGCCTGAACGCAAACGCTTTTGCCGGCTACAACGGCGCACCGGTGACCCGGGACGATCAGGCCGGCGTTCTGAGCACCGCGGCTTCTCTGGTGGCAAGCGGAAATCAGGAAGCAGCGGCCAACCTGCTGAAGATGTACGGGCTGGACAGCAATGCAGCCGGTTCCTATGGCACCATTGCAAAACGTCAGCTGGCGACCCAGCTGGCAAAGGCGGCAGCTACGAAGAGCAGCGGAAGTTCGAGAAGATCCGGCGGCTCCAGCAAGAGCGGAAGCGGGTGGACAAACAGCCAACTGCTGACGGCGCTGGGTAAGTATCAGAGCCTGAAGGATGATGACCCGACCAAGAACGTCTATGCGAACATTCTGGCCAGCGCCGGAATGCTGCCGGACGGTGACACGGGCACAACAGCAGCGACCGGAACTGGCAGCGGGCTGATCGCCCCGCTGGCGAATCCGAACAAGTGGGCCCTGCCCGGGGGAACCACGGGAGGGAGCACGGGTAAGAGTACCGGAATGCCGTACAGCAACGCCCTGAGCTATGCAAAGGGGTGGAAGGAACAGGGAATGGATGCAAATACCATCGCCAGTCGGCTGATGAATCTGGGTGCATCGGACGATGTGATCGACAGGGCAATGCAGAACGCTGGATTTTAAGGAGGAAACAGGATGGCATGGAAATCGGGAAGTGCTGCTGCGCTGCGGAACCGCAATGAAAAAGAGCGGCAGGAAAAGACTGTGATGGCAACAGCAGCGGGCGGGGCAGAACCCCTCAGTCAGCGCAAGAGTGCTGACAGTCGCAACCCGTTAGCCCATGGCAGTACGGGAACAAGCTGGGAAAAGGGCAGCGCTGCTGCCCTGCGTGCACAAAAACAGCAGGAAGCAACGAGCCGACAGACGGGCACCGACCTGTATTCCACGGCGCTGGAGGATTACCGGACAAGGAACAACCTGGGCTTTGCGGATGCCATGGACAGCCGGAGCGACGAGCTGAACCGGCAGAAGGTGACAGTGAGCCCGGCGGGGAATACTCTGGGAACGTGGTACGGCCAGCAGGCCCAGAAGCTGAAGAACAGCTATGCGGAGTACAGCCAGCCGGAGGCCTTTGACCAGGCCAACCAGTGGTTTGACCAGCCTCGGAATCAGGAGCTTGTGAACAAGCTGCTGGAAAAGAAGAGCAATTATACCAGCTATGCCGAGACCGGCACCAGCAGAAACGGGGCCAGCGCCGGGGATGGTAGCATCGACCCCTTCCGCACCACGGGAATCAAGGGGAAGGTGGGCAACACCTACAGCACGGCGGACCTAAAAAAGCTGGGGTACACGGACACGGAGATCCGGCAGGCCAGGGAGTATCTGGACACCATGGAAGAAATCCCGGAGTGGAAGCAGCTGGCCCGGCGGACGGCAAACACCGTGGGCGGCGTTGCGGACACCGTGGCCGCTGCCCCGCTGATGGGTGCGGAGTACCTGGTGCAGGCCGGAAAGAACATCCGGCAGAGCAGCGAGAACCGGAAAGCACTGGAAGCAGAGCTTGCCCGGAACCCCCGCGAGAAGAACCTGTATGACCAGCTGATGGAAACTGACATGGACTACCAGCCCAAGTACAGCACCGGCGACCTGTTGCAGCAGGGATTTACCCGGCAGGAGATCGAGGACATGCGCAGCCGCATTGCCGGAACGGAAGCAAAGGGTGGCATCGACACGGAGAAGAGCGTGGGCTACCAGCTGTACAACCGGGGCCAGCAGCTGACGGGCGCGGCCCAGAGCGGCCTGACCGATGTGCAGCGGACCGTGCAGGGCGTGGCGACCAGCGCGGCAGAGAACCTTGCCGTGGCTGCCATCAACCCGGCGGCGGTGCTGCCGGTGCTGAGTGCCCAGGGCGCTGCGGATGCCATGGGCAAGAGCGCGGCCAAGGGCGAAAGCGCAGGCAAGGCGCTGGTGGGCGGCGTGGCCAAGTTTGGCGCAGGATGGGCCATCAACAGCGTGGGTGCGGCTGATCTGGCAAGAACCATGGGCGCGGACTACGCCAGAAATTCCGTGGCGGGAGCTGTGGCAGACAAGATCCGGGCGCTGGCTGGGGATTCGGCCTTTGCGGCGGCACATCCGGCAGTTGCCAACGCCATTTCCGGCGGCATTGACAACGCCGTGCAGGCCTTTGTGGAGACCTACGCCGACAAGGCCATTGATGCGGCCCTGGGAGACAGCGAAGCTGCCCAGACTATGTTTACCACGGACACGCTGGTTCAGGCGCTGGAAGCGGGGCTGACCGGCGGCGCGTCCGGTGCACTGGGCGGCGCTGTGGGTACAGGGCTTTCCAGGATGAACGCGGGAGATTCCAGCCTGCGGGGCAACGTGGAGCGGTATGCCGCTCAGGACGAATACGAGCAGGCGCTGAAGGAACACCAGCGCCGGGAGGAGCTGGCGCGGGAACCGGAACCCCTCAGTCAGCGCGTGAGCGCTGACAGCCCCCCTAATAGTGGGGCCCTTGGCATGTCGGTGGAGTCTGATGGGACTGAAAAAGGCTCTGCTGACCTGAAAGCGGCGGGCCCTGCGGCTGAGGGCAACAGTGCGGAAACTGCTGCCATATCGGACAACTTGGCTGTGCAGACGTTTGCAGAAGCGGCGGCCGGTGACAGCCTGACAGGCAAGACCATCAGGCTGTTCACCCCGGAGGCCGGAAACGAGGCAAACCGCGCGGCTTTTGAGGAAGCCTATGGGGTGAAGTTGCCGAGCACGGCTGCGGCTACCCGGCGGATGCTGCGGGAAGTGGCGGCACAGCGCGGCCAGCAGAATGCTGTTGAGAACGCTGGGGAAAGTGTGGAAAGCTCCACGGAAACAGCAGCGGACGGTGCAGAACCCCTTAGTCAGCGCATAAGTGCTGACAGTCCCCCTAGTATGGGGGCCCTTGACAGGACGGGAAACGTTGAGCTGACTGCGCAGAATGGAGCTGACCGGCAGGCTGTGATGCAGTCGGTCCCTGTGGAAGAAAGCACCCTTGACGGGATGGACAGCAGCAACAGCCAGATGCGGGAGACCTACGGCATGGAAGCACCGAGGACGGAGGGCCAGAAGCAGGCCCGGACGGAGCAGGTGCTGCGGAGCTGGAAGGTGGGCGAAAAGGCGGCGCAGGAGATCAGCCGGAAACAGCCGGAAGGCGTGGACAGTGACCGCTATGCGGCGGCAGCATCCACCCTGTACCGGCTGGGCCAGATGGAGGACGTGAAGACCTTTGACCAGGCGCTGGAGCTGGCGGGCACCGGCAGCGGCATGGCGGCCAACGTGAACTATGTGCTGGGCAACCTCAAGGGCAGGAACGCGCTGGAGATCGCCTACACCTACGGCAGGGATGCGGCAGATACCCGGTGGGCCAAGAGCCAGCTGGGCGGCACTCTGACGGAACAGAGCCTGACGGGCCGGGGTGAGACCATCTACAAGGGAACCCTGCGCAACGCGAACGACGCTGGAAGCCAGGTAATCGAGCTGAACGCGGCGGCAACCGGCACCACGGCGGTTCTGAAAAACGTGCTGCAGAACGGTGCAGGACAGGCAGACAGCCGGGTGCGGGCCTATGTGGACACGGAGACGGCCCGGATCTTCTTTGGGGACAGTACACAGGATACGTTCGGCACGGTGCTGCACGAGGACTACCACTGGTACAACGCACTGGACAGCGAGGGAGCAAAGACTTTGCAGGACCATGCCCTGCTGTATCTGGCCAGGAGCAGCGGCTTTGAGACCGTGGACGAGATGATCCGGGAGAAGATGACCGACTATGCCCAGCAGAATCTGACCTATGAGGAAGCTGCCGAGGAGCTGGTGGGCGATGCCTGGCGGGGCATCTTCTCCAATGAATCCGATTTCAAGCGCTGGGTAGAGTTCCAGCGCGGGCAGGCCGAGAAGAACAGCGGCAGGGCCGGAACCATCCGCACCGTGATGAACCGGGTGAAGGAGATGCTGGGCGGCATCATCAGCCGGGCCAAGGAAGTGCTGACCCTTGACCCCGACAACCGGGCGGCCCTGAAGGCCCAGCGCCTGGCCGAGAACGAGCGCAGAATTTTGCAGGACGAATACTTTGCCCACGCTGAAAAAGCGATGGATAACCTGCGCAGTGCAAAAGAAAACGCCGCTGCCCTCAAGACAGAGAGCGCGGCGGAAGGACGCAGTATGCGGTTCCAGCTGCAGGAGGGGGAGGAAACCCTTGAAAAGCAGCTGAACCGTAATCTTGGCCGGTTGGAACAAATGACACCGGCGGCTGAAATCACTGGAAAAGAAATTGAGTACGGTGCTACCAGCAAAGAAAATGCTGAAAATATCGTCCGATTCTTTGAATCCATTGGCGGAAAAGTAGAGCGTGATGGATTTGGTGTGGTGGAACTGACCCGCAAGGGAGCCAAGGCAACCGTGCAGCATGGAAACGGCCCGGTGAAGCAGATTGCTGCAGCGGCCATTCCCAACGTAATCCGGTACGGTGAACAAATTGGTTCCGTGGAAAACTGGAAAGGACGGGGGTACAACACTCATACCTTTGTGGCTCCGGTTGTGGTGGACGGTATCAAAATCTATGAGGCCGTTATTGTAAATGAATACCGCAGCACAAAGCAGGGAAACAAATTCTATGTTCACGAAGTGTGCGGTTCCGACGGCAGTTTGCTGGTGTTGGATGATGCCGGACAGATAAAACAAAAGCAGGAAAGCGCTGACACGGTACTCAAAACCGAGGAGGGCGGTGAACGCCCGAGCTTTCCTGCTAAAAACAGTATAGCACAAGAAAATTACGAAAGCAAGGGAAACAGCGAACCTGTGAAGAAATCGGTGCGGTTCCAGCTGAGTGCTCCGGTGGAGGTGGACCAGAACAAAGACCTTGTGGCCGTGCACAACCTGACCGCCGAAAACCTGCAGGAAGCGCTGGAGCTGGGCGGGATGCCCTCGCCGTCTATTGCGGTGGTGAAAGCCCAGGAAGGTCACACCAAGTATGGCCCCATCTCGCTGGTGTTCAACTCCGATACCATTGACCCCATGGTGAACCGGGCAAACCGTATCTATGGTTCGGATGCCTGGACACCCACCCGGCCCAATGTGGAGTTTGAAGTGAATTACGATGCGATGCGGGACTTTGAAAGCAAGGTGGATTCGGCAAGCAAAGATGCGTTTGAAGGGAAATTTGCGAACAGCGCCGCGTTACAGCGCCTTGGAATTGAAGAGACGAGCAGCTCCGACCGGGCAGAGCTTGCCCAGCGCCTGGAGGAAAACACGGCAGTGCAGCTGGCCTATCTGGAAGCGAAAGGTAAGACTGTGGAGCCGGTGTATAAGACAGAACGGGACCAGTTCGACAGCCTGGGCAATGATACCCTGGAAAAGGTGATCGAACACATTGGCGCGGATGAAATCAAAGCTGCATTCGAGGGTGGTGACTTTGACCAGCTGGATCAGCTGGCAGATAAAGCGGCGGACGCACTGGAAGAAAAGTATACTCACGGACAGCTGGAGGGCCAGAACCGGCGTTGGCAAATGCGCATTGGCAAGATGCGGAATGACAACCGTGGACGACTGTATGGGATGCTGGAGCACGCCTACAAAATGCTGACCGATACCAATGCCGGAAAGCAGGCGATGGATGTGGAAGCGACCAGGGAGGCTATCCGGCAGGAAGCTCCGGCAGAAGATGTGAAGAACTGGGTGTATGACCAGTTGGGAAATGTTCTAGGACAGAAGGGAATCCGAAACGGAAAAGACCGTTTTACTCCGGCAGGGATAAAGCGCAGTTTTGCCCAGCTGCACAACAGCTACACGCTGGAAAACCTTGTGGCTGCTATGAATGCTCAGAATGCACGAGGGCAGGATACATGGGGCCTTTCGGCCCGCACCCTGATGAGCACGGCCACGGCGGAGTACCAGAACCTGGACGAAGTGCGGGCGGACAAAGGCCGCTTGCAGCAGATGCCGGAAGAAGAGTACAAGGCGCTGCTGGAAAAGGCAGATGACCAGATCAGCGATATCCTTGACAAGCTGCGGAGAGAGACTACGCCCCATGCAGACAACAGCTTTGAAGAGCGGGAAATCCTGGGCGGCATCCTGATGCAGGCCGCACAGGGAAAACAGACGGCGGCAGCCATTGGAAAGGCCTTTGCAAAAGAGGGGTATACCATTGGCAAGGACACGGCCCAGATGATCCTGAACCTGTACAAGAACGTGGCTGCTATTCCCACCGGGTACTTTGAAGCGAAGCCCCAGCGGGCCGTGGGCTTTGATGAGGTGCGGGCGGCGATTCTGCCCGACAACACCAGCAGCACCCTGATCGACAGCCTGAAAGAGACCGGCATTGACGTGAAGCTCTACAAAGCCGGGGACGATGCCCAGCGCACGGCCCTGCTGAACAAGGTGCCGAACGTCCGTTTCCAGCTGGCCGAACAGGCGGAACGGGACGCGCGGAAGAACACCCAGCGGCAGGCAAGCCGGGCCATTGCGGACAACAGCGCGGCGATGGAGACGCTGGCCCAGATGATGGGTGTGACCCACGGTGTGCGGATCAGCCAGGATTCCATTGACGGGCTGGCGGTGCGGTGGACAAAGGCCAACGGCAGCAGGGCCGACCGGACGAAGATTGCCGGAGAGACCCGGGCGCTGGTGGAGTACATGACGGCGGACGGGGCCAGCATGAGCAAGGCCAGCGCGCTGTCTGAGACCATTGCGGATGAGATTCTGAGTGGGGCCACCTACCGGAATACCGAGCTGTGGGACGAGTACCCGGAATACCACGACCTGAGCTACACGGTGAACAAGGACGGCCCGGCCAAGGCGGAGCTGGTGAAGCGGTACGGGACGTGGAGCGAAGCGGTGGCGGAGGCCCGGAAGCACGGCGTGAAGCTGCGGCAGGCAGAAGGCGTGCGGGACGGCAACCCGGCGGAAGTGTATGAATCCATCGTCAACGACACCCGGGCCATGGGCGGCACCAAGGAAGGGGCAGCGGCCTTGTTCCGGGGCGCGGCCCAGGAGGCAGGCGTGGACGGCGCGGCCAGCATGGAGAGCACCGAGTGGCTGGATGTGCTGATGAACGTGCACGATGCCATCAAGCCCAGGATGATGAGCCGCTTTGCAGATGCTGCCGAGTACGAGGATGCCAAAGTGGAGCTGGCCGACCGGATGCTGGGTGATATCCTGAACGTGCCGGAGATGACCGATGCACAGGCCATCTTTGATGGGTTCCAGCGCTGGCAGCGCCAGGCTGTGGCTGCTGCCGTGGGCGAGGAGAACGCGGAGCAGGCGCTGAAGGATCTGCGGAAGGTGCAGAAGGAGCAGAACCGGGAGTTCAACCGGAGGATGTATGAGAACAGCCGGAACGGAAGCCGAGATGAAGCACTGCGGCAGTGGACAGAGCAGCAGAAGCGGAATGAAAAAGCAGAAAAGCTGCTGGATCAGAATCTGGATACGCTGGGGCTGGACATCACCAACTACGGCGACATGGCCGAAAAGCTGGACGTGCTGAAGGAAGCCTACGAACGGGAGTGGAAGGCCGAAAAAAAGCGGCTGAAGGAAGAACGCCAGCAGATGCTGGACGAGATCCGGCTGGAAAACAAACAGTTGAAGCGGGAGAACTGGAACCTTTCGCACCAGGTGGCAGGAGAACAGCGCCGGGCTGACAGAGCTGAGTGGCAGCTGATCCATCAGGAAAACGAACTGCTGGAATGGGAGCAGGAAAACCAGCGCAAAGCTCAGGAGTGGCAGGAAAAGCAGGCGGAACGAAACGCAATCGCCATCACTGCAGCCCAGCAGCAGCGGGACGAGGACATTGCCATTGCCAAGAAGCTGGCTGAGAAGCGAGTACAGAAAGCCCGGGACGGTCGGCAGAAGGACGAGCTGCGGCGGGGCATCCGGGCCAATGCTGCCCAGCTGAACCAGATGATCCTGCGGCCCAGCAAGGACCGGTATGTGCAGCCCCACCTGATCCAGCAGGCGGCAGAGGTGGCAAAGCTGGCGGATATGACCCTGCTGAACGACCACGCCGTGGCCCGGCTGACGGCCCTGCGCACCAGCATCATGCAGTCGATGGGAGCCGAGAACAGCTCCAACGGCATCAGCGAGGACTGGAAGCTGAGCAAGGTGCCGGAGCTCATCGACGCGCTGCAGGCTGACCTGAATGCCAGCAAGCAGGCCCAGCTTGACCGGCTGAACCAGCAGCTGACAGAGGCCGAGGCACTGCCGGACAGCGAAAAGGCCGAGATGCTGCGTGACCGGCTGAGAAAGCGGATCCGGGAGACCGAGAACCGCACCTATCTGCCCATGACGGTGGACCAGATGCGGATGCTGAAAGCCATTACGACCAGCACACTGCATGTGATCCGGACGGCAAACAAGACCCTGAGCTTGCAGAAAGCCGAAGCGGTGGACAAGATCGCCAACGAGGCGGCTGCAGAGGTGCGCCAGAGCAAGGGCAACGATGGAAAGCTGCGGAGCGCCCTGACCAGGTACAACCTGGACATGCTGGGGGCTGGCCGTGTGTTCCGGATGCTGGGCGGCTACGCAAAGAACAGCCAGATGGAGAAGCTGGGCACCATGCTGAATGACGGCCAGCGGGAACAGACCCGGATCACTGTGGAGGGAACGAAGCTCTTTGACAATGTGACGGGCAAGGCGAACCTGAGACAGATGGAAAAATTCGCCGGTCCGGGCGCGGAGCTGGTGGACATTGGCCTGAAGGACAGCAAGGGTCGGGTTGCACCGTTGACCCACGCCCAGCTGTGCAGCCTGTACATGCACCTGCAGAACGCCGACAGCCGGGAGCACCTGCTGAACGGTGGCCTGACGATCCCGGATGCGGAGGAGTACAACAGGGGCGACATTGAGAAGGCTTACCAGAAAGGCCAGACCGTGAAGATCGGGATGCTGAAGGACAGCGCGGGAAACCCCATGGCCGACACCGTGATCCAGGCCGTGGAGAAGGCCATGACCGACTACGACCGGGCCTGGTGCGAGGACATGAAGAATTTCTTCGGCAGCTACACCACGAACCTGATCAACGAGACAAGCATGAAGCTGCTGGGTTACCAGCGGGCCACCGTGAAAAACTATTACCCCATTGCGGTGGACAAGACGGCGCTGGCGACCCAGATCGAGGGCGTGAAACTGGATGCCACCATTGAGGGCCGGGGCTTCCTGAAGAACCGTGTCAAGAGCCAGATGCCCATCCTGCTGGAGGAGTGCAGCAGCGTGGTGCAGCGGAGCCTGCGGGACACGGCAGCCTACGCCGGACTGGCGGCACCCATCCGGGATGTGCAGAAGGTGCTGAACAGTAGCATTGAGACCGAGGACGGCATCAAGATGCTGAAAAATGGTATCCTGAAAGAGCAGTGGGGCCAGAGCGCGACGAACTACATCGATGACCTGCTGACCGACCTGCAGACCACGCAAAGAAAGCGCTCGACCACAATGACCAAAGTGCTGGACAGGTTGCGCGGCAACTATGCGGGCGCGATCCTGACGCTGAACCCGGGCGTGGCCATTGCCCAGGCAGCATCTCTGCCAACGGCGGGCGCGGTACTGGGTGCGGATACCATGGCGGCGGTGGTGCCGTTTGTGAAGAACCTCTCCGGCAAGCAGCGGGCAGCGCTGGAACAGGAAATTGCCCAGCATGGGGATGTGCTGCTGCGATACCGACTGCGGGGAAGCCAGCGCGGTGAGCTTGCCAGCATTGGCGTGAGCCAGGGCGCGGCAGAAAAGGCCATGGACAAGCTGCCAAAGTGGGTGACCGGCTGGATCAACAGCATGGACGAGATCACGGTGGCGGCACTGTGGGAAGGCTCCAAGCGGTATGTGGAGCACCATACCAATGAGTTTGCAGAGGGTGCAGCCACGAAAGGAAGCGAAGCCTACTGGGAAGCCGTGAACAAGATGTATCAGCGGGTCATTGAGGAGACCCAGCCCAACTACACCACCATGCAGCGGGCGGGAATCCAGCGAAATCCGGATCAAATGACCAAGACCCTGACCATGTTCACGACCCAGCGTTTCCAGAACTACGGCATTATGGCCGATGCGGTGATGGACTACAACGCCCAGAAGGCACGGGACAAGGCTGCACACAGCAGCGAGACGGCAGAAGAAGTGAAGCGGGCCGGAAAGAACCTGAACCGGGCCATTGTGAGCCAGATCACCCAGACTGCTGTGTTTGCACTGATGAAGATCGGTGCGGACTTCCTGCTGCACCGGTGGGACAGAGAGCAGGACGAGAACGGAGATGTGACCGCAGCCAGCGTGAGTAAGCGATTCCTGAATCTGTACACGGAAAGCTTTGCGGGCAACTTCCTGTATGGCAGCGAGCTGTACAGCGCTGTGGGAAATGCAGTGAACGGTACGGATTACGATGTGGTGAGTGCAACCAACATCAGCGCTGTGAATGATCTTTTTGCAGCAGTAACGAAGTTTTCCAGCCTTGTCCGGCAGGACACCGGTGACATGACGGAGGAACAGCTGGAAGCGTATCACCAGAAACTGCGAAAGGCAGGCGTTAACCTGATGCAGTACGGGTTTGAAATTGCGGGTGTGCCTATGGGGAACGCCCGGAAAATGCTGGATGCCTTTGATGCCTATGTGGAAGATGCACGAGGCATTGCAAGCGGAAGCGGCTTTTCGTTCAGCTCGACCCCGACGAGCGCCACCGGGCAGTATGACCGGCTGTACAACGCCATTGCCGAGGGGGACACGGACAACGCCAGCGGTGCTATGGCGAAGCTGGAAGCCATGGGCAAGGACGAAAAGACCATTGCCAGCCAGCTGAAGAACCGGCTGAAGAAATACAGCCCGGAGGTGGAGCAGGCTGCACAGGCCCGGAACGAGGGAAAAGACAGCCAGCGCCAGGAGCTGACAAAGCAGCTTGTGCGGGAAATGTACGAGACCCTGGGCATCCGGGAGGGTGTGAAAGCTGACGCGGAAAAGCGGACATGGGTGATCGACCTTGTGACCGAAGCCATTGAAAGCAAGGCCGAGGAGCTGTACAAGGGCGGCACCGAGGGCAGCGTGTACGATGACCTGACTGAAGCGGTGGACACCGGCAGGACCAGCGACGTGCAGGATGAGATCCGGCGGCTGCGGACGGCGGGCAAGGAGGACGGCAGCATCAAGACGAAGATCACGGCGGCGGTGAAGGAAGAGTATCTGGCGGGCAACGACCACGACCGGGAGAAGCTGGAGAAGCTGCTGACGAGCCTGACCAAAGAGGACGGGACGGCTATGTATGAGGAAAAGAACTTTGCCCAGTGGGTGAAGGACGCGGCAAAGAAGGAGGAACAGGCAAAAAACAGCAAGGATGAGTGGGCAGGGGTGAGGTGAACCTCTCAGTGCGCAATCCGCCAAAGGCGGAGTTGCTTACAGCTCCCCCGAGGGGGGAGCCCTGCTTAGAAGAAAGGGAGACCGTTCGGGGTGAACGGCCTCCCTTTTGTATGTCCGGGGTAGTTGCACCCGGCGGGGCGTGATAGGATAGGGGCAGGAAGGGCGCACAAATCTGAAATCAAACCTCTGGCGAAATCGAGGAGTGCGCCCGATTGGTGAAGGGAGTGAAATTGTGAGCCAACTGGATATCAAAATCAGAAAGCTGCAGGACAATGGTTCGACGTTTCGGGCGAACATTGAGACGCTGTATCTGGGCGGTGTGCGGAGCGCCAAGGTGGACCGGCTGCACTTTGAAGTGCCGGAGGAGTGGAAGGCGTGCACCATCTCGCTGCATGTGCAGCGGCTGAGCGGCACCCTGCCGGACCCGCAGATCCTGGACGAGAACAACAGCGCACTGGTAGACCGGCGGTGGACACTGGAAAAAGAGGGCACCTGGATGTTGCTGGCTATCAACGACAGCGGCTACATTGCCATGACCAAGCCCGGCAAGTACACCTGCTATGACACCATCGACACCGACACGACCACCGAGAACATTACGCCGAGCATCTATGAACAGTTCGTGGCCGAGGTGACAAAGTACGCCAAGCAGGCGTTGGAGAGCATGAACGCTGCCAAGACCAGCGAGACCAACGCAAAAACATCCGAAACCAACGCGAAAGCCAGCGCGGACAAGGCGAAGGCCAGTGCCGACAGCATGGATACGAGTGTGGCCACCTGCACCACAAAGGCCAAGGAGGCCGAAACGAGTGCGGTAAGAGCCAAGACCAGCGAGACCAACGCAAAAACATCGGAGACCAATGCCAAGGCCAGTGAGAATGCAGCAAAGACGAGTGAGGCCAACGCCAAGAGCAGTGAAACCGCCGCCAAGAGCAGCGAGACCAAGTCCGCCGCCAGCGAGAAGAATGCCAAGACCAGTGAGACCGCCGCCAAGCAGGCCCTGCAGGACACGGAGACGGAGCACACCGCCGCCTTGCAGGATATCGCACGGGCCCGCACCATAGCCTTGAACGATGTGGCCAACTCCACCAAGACGGCCACCGCTGCGGCAAACACTGCCACCCAGCAGGCCACCGCCGCTGCGGGGAGCGCTTCCACCGCCGCCACCAAGGCCGGGGAAGCATCTGCCAGCGCGGGTGAAGCATCCACCAGCCGTCAGGCCGCAGAAAAGGCTCAGAAAGCCGCAGAGGATGCTGCGAAGCTTGCCGGAACACGGGCCGGAACGGACAAGACCCTGTCCGTGCCCGATGCACCGGCGGATGCAAAGACTGTGGGTGACAAGTTCAAGAGCATCAAGACGGACTGGAATTCTGTGACGGATAAGCCGGAGACGTTTCCACCGAGTGCGCATAACCACTCGAAATTGGCGTTCGAGCACGGGAATGAGGTGAATTTTGTTGGCACCCCAGACAGTAACGATGTCTACTTTGGCTATCGAGATAGCACGATAAAAGAGTATCGATTTGCTAAAGGGCAAGCGATAGACAACGATTATGCGGATCTTCGGGCCAACAAATTCATTGGTTCGCTGGATGGTAATGCAACCACCGCCACAAAAGCAACCGGCGTAACCGACTATAATAGCGCATCCAGAACAATCCAAGTCGGCTATGCGGGCGACGGCCTTAATACGTCGAATTTGACGCATATTGCAGGTTATACGGACGACGGCACGAAGATTAAGGATGTCAGCAAGTCGGTTATGCAGAGTTGGCTGGGTGTGACCCCCATCACATCCCAAACCAGTGACCCCGGTGCGGGAAGCAGCCTTGCAACCGGCTCTATCCTGCTGGTGTACGTATAAGGAGGAGAGAACATGGCAATTTATACCGGAATTGGCGGAAGTGCCAAATCGGTCTCCAAGATCTACATCGGCGTGGGCGGTACCGCAAGGCAGGTACACAAGGGCTATATCGGCGTGGACGGCGTAGCCAAGAAGTTCTATGACGGCGGCAATCCCATCAGTTCCTTTGCATTGGGGACTGAATTTGGCATCAGCGACCCAAGCGGCAAGAATACCTACTGGTATAAGCTGATCCATAAGGGCGTTCCGGGCGGCGGGTTGTACGACAGCACGGCCAACGGCGCATGGCTCTGGAGGTCGAACATTGCGGCATCCACTTCCATCAGTGGCAGTTACATCTACGGCTACGAAGGGTATGCACTGGACAACTGGTGTGTCAACTACCCGGGTGGAAATATCAAGTCCAGTGTGGCAAACCGCCTGATGACCGTGCATCTGCCCTACGTGAAGCAGTCGGATTACAGTTCGGCCAATGTTTCCTCCGGCTCAAACGGCCTTTCGAGAAAGTGCTTTCTGCTTTCCGCGGTCGAGATGGGTATTTACACCTGGCAGGGCATAGATGGTCTGATGGCGCAGGAGGGTGCAAAGCTGGACTACTTCGACTATACAACTGCTGCCACCGACAAGCGAAAAGCAGGCGACGAATACTGGACACGCTCCAAACGAACCCACAACGGCAACTATATGTACGCGTTTTATGCGGACGGAAGTTTCTGCAATGCAGGCTACAGAGAGGACTCGCACGGTCTGCGCCCCTGCATCGTGCTGCCGCTGAACACGCTGGTGAGAACGGTTACATTCTGGGGCGCGGAATTTAATTATATTGACTGAGCACCCAGAGAGGAGATTTCAAAATGGAAGAAACAACGATCCGCCCCGGGTACACGATGCCGACCGAGACCGACGGCACCCCGGCAGATTACAGCGCGATCGAGGCTGCTGTGAACGCACACAACCAAAATGCACAGCCCGGAGAAGCTTACTGGGGCATCCGGCTATGCGGGGCGGAGTATGAGGTGTATGAATACGGGGAAGTTCCTCAGCCACCGACCGCCGAAGAGCTGGCTGCACAGGAAAAGGCCCATAGGGAAGCCCAGCAGCGGCAGGAGGCGCTGGACAAGCTGCCGGAGACGCTGGAAGCGCTGAAAAACGAAAACGAAATGCTGAAGCAGTGCTTGCTGGAAATGAGCGAGACTGTCTATGCGTAAAATCACACAAAAAATCGAAAGGATGGTATTTATGATGGCTATGTTATGGGCACAGGAAATCATGTCCGCTGAGACCGTGGAGGAGGCAAAGGCTCTGTATGAGCGCTGCCCCCGCTTGCTGAAGGAGAAGGTCAAGGCGATTCTCGTCAAGAGCGAGTTTGAGGAAATCACACAGTAAGGAGGCGCAGAGCAATGGATGACCTGAAGGTGCGCATCACACTGGGTGACACGACCCTGGAGGGCACATTGGACGAGCTGCTCGAGAGCGGAACTTTCAAAATGGAGTATGACCAGGCAGGGCTTAACAAGATCGTGCAGGAAGCTGTTGCCCTACAGAGAGCTGAGTATCAGAAAGACCCGCAGCATTACCATGTGCATACCATGACCATGGACGAGCTACCGCATCATCCCTGCACAGCATATGGGATTCGACATTTCCATGCATGGCCAATCTGCAGTGGAAAGCATGTCACGATTTGGCCCAATGATGACACCGGTACGAGTTGGCGAGTTTATGTGGGAGGCACTTTGAATACTGCAAAGGAGGTGCAGAGCAATGTCCAGAACCATACTTGACGTTTCCCGCTGGCAGGGCCGCATTGACTGGGACAAGGTCAAGGCAAGCGGCCTTGTTTCCGGCGTGATGATCCGGGCCATGGGCAACAGCAAAGAGGGCAAACCCAGCAAGCCCTACATCGACCCCTATTTCGCCCGCAACTACGCCGAGTGCCAGCGCCTGGACATCCCGGTGGGCGTGTATGGCTACTTCAAGGCCACCACCAAGGCACAGGCCGACAGGGAGCTGGCCCTGTTCAAGCAGGCGCTGGGCGGCAGAACGTTCCAGCTGCCGGTGGCTGTGGACATTGAGGACAAGCTGCAGGAGGCCTTGAGCAAGTCTGCCCTGACCGACATTGTGGCCCACTGCCTGAGCGTGGTGGAGAGCTGGGGCGTGTACGCCATGCTCTACACCGGCCTGTACTTCGGGCAGAACAACCTTTACATGGGCGGCACGGCCCTCAAGCCCTACGACGTATGGCTGGCGGCCTACCGCGCCGAGAAGCCCGCTCCCGGCTGGGCCTTCGGCATGTGGCAGTACACCAGTAGCGGCAAGATCCCCGGCATCGCCAAGGGTGCAGACCTCAGCGTGGCCTACAAAGACTACGCGGGCATCATCCAGCGGGCCGGGCTGACAAAAGTGAGAGGAGCATAAGTGATGAGCAAGAGGCTTTTTATCAGCCAGCCTATGAACGGCCTATCGGACGAGCAGGTGCTGCAGGAGCGTGCCGCAGTGATCGGGAAGGCAAAAGCCGTGTTTGGTGACGATGCGGTTCCTCTGGAAACATTCTTTGAGGACTTTGGCCCCGATGCGAAGCCGCTGGATTATCTGGCACGCAGCATCGAGTTTCTGGCTAAGGCTGACGTGGCGGTTTTCGCCCCGGGCTGGGAGTACGCACGCGGCTGCCGCATTGAGCGGCAGTGCGCCGAGGAATACGGTATTCCGGTAATGGAGGTGTGAGACCGATGTGGCAGTTTATCACGGAGTATTGGGCCGGGTGGCTCTGTGCTC
>ERZ837487.1849-NODE-1849-length-23667-cov-8.023844_pt1 | contig 23667 bp, 23 predicted proteins | sample MGYA00519911_ERZ837487 | MGnify/ENA primary metagenome ERZ837487 (study PRJEB31850, sample SAMEA3708818) | human gut metagenome | biome: human gut; feature: human-associated habitat; material: faeces | place: China | collected 2014 ... | reverse complement strand
CATCCCGATAGAATACCGGCATCGCATGATTCTCACAGACCAGCTTCGGCTTTCCTTTCAGGTCTCCCTTTTCCCACAAACCAAGGCGTGTTTGATAGGAGGACACCGCTCCAAGTGCGTGTTGAATGGCCGCCCTTCTCAGATAAGATGGCATCTTAGGAAAATGACGGTCAAACGCAAACCTGGCATGATTCTTTTTTGTCTCATGCACCAGATGCTCGGCCTCGTTAAAGCGTTTTTGTAAATTCCTGATTTCTGAAAGTTCTTTCCAGGTCTCTGCATACACCGGGATTAAATAGGAAACCGCTTTCCGAAAAATATCCAGCGTAGAGCAGAGCGGTATATTCTTTTGTTTAATTTCTACTCCATAGCTGGATACAATCTGCATAAAGTTCCCTACTTTCTTTTTTTCCTCTCTTTTTGTCCCTCCACATAGACCATTATCTGATCCCTGCTTCGGTCACTTACGGTAACTGCACAATACGATAAATTCCACAGATGCCTCCGCAAGCTCATACATCATCTTTTTGCATTCTGCGTCTATCCCATTCTTCAGAAGCTGTTTTCGATAGTTCATACACCAGACAAGATGGTACTGCAAAGAATAGAGATACCATCTAGCATATGAAAGTGCTTTTTCTTTAATCGTAAATATATCTTTTTCTATATTTATATGATACCATATATTTCTATATACAGCAAACACCAGTTCTGTATTATGATAAAAAATTTGGCACACATAACTCATCACTAAAGTAACAAGAATGCGGTGTGCCGTTTTTCAAATCCCGTCATAAAGCTCATCATTTACATGAAGAAGATACTCAAATGTCTCCTTATTCTCATCAGTCATGGCGAATTTTGCCGGCGCTTCCGCTTCATTCTCTGCATCACCGCCTACGGCCGCAAACTGCTTGTCCTCGCCAAAGGCCTCCCAAACCTCTGTATAAAAATCAACCGCCGATTCAATCACCGTTTCCTGGGATTTCGTCGGCTCATCTGCTGGCTTGCTGCCGCAGCCTGCCAGAGAAGCAGCCATGGTAAGAGTCAGAAGAATTGTAATTGTTTTTTTTCATCTTGGAAAATTCCTTTCAGTCATTTTTTGTGATACCGGTTCTCAAGGTTCGAAATTATCCGGTAAGCAAGCTGATTTATCTCAGTCGAGAAGACTCCCACCTCTTCAGGTGGTGAGTAATAGCAAATTTGTCTCAGTGGGAGTCCAATCTCCGACTGAGATAAACGCTCCGCGAGGATGCGCAGTGATTCTGTAAAGAATATGTCAGCTTACGTTGACCAGAATCACGCGCCAAGTCTCACGGACGTTCGACTTGAACATTTCCAGAGTGATCTGGCAAGAGTAAATCTTTGATTTTGATGTTCAGTCCCGGGTAAATTCCTACAGGAATATCCTGCGAGAAGGAATAGATCATAGGAGCAACATCATTTTCGTAGTGATAAACGGTAACACGTTCCTTAACTGGATCAACAACCCAATATTCCCGGACACCGGCCTGAAAGTAAATTACATTTTTGATGCCATAGTCCAGGTTGCGGCTGGATGGGGACACAACTTCGAAGATCAGATCCGGAGCTCCGGAACATCCGCGGTCGGTCAGTTTGTTAGAATCACAGATTACAGAGACATCTGGCTCTACCCAGTTTTTATCATCGGCATCGAGATTCACGGCAAAAGGAGCAGGGTAGACTCGGCAGAATCCATGGTGATCAGCAATGTATTTGCGTAGAAGATAGTGGAGACCAGAAACAATCTCCTGGTGAATCCGGCCAGGCGGTGCCATAGCGTAAAATTTACCGTCAATCAGTTCGGCACGTTCCCCCTCTGGAAGTGACCAATAATCTTTGGATGTGTAATGATCATCTTTTAATAATGGCATAGAAAAGCCTCCTTTCGTTTAGTGAGTATAACGCATCACTATTATACGAAGCAGTATGCGCCCGTAGTCAAGAAAATAGTGCCTTCCATCAGATCTATTTAATCAATTTCATTTTTGGGAATCATGGAATCGTTTCTGGGTTCTGCAGGAGTGTTTTTGATTCGATCATATTCTATATTGAGAATAGTAGTTACTATATTTTTTCCGTGATCATCAAGATCGCGGTATTTTTCGATATGTTTGTATTCAGAACTTTTTAGCTGATATGAATTTGTTATGTCTTTTTCGTCTCTAAGGCCTAGTATATAGTCTGTCGAAACGTCAAATTTCTGGGCTATTAAAATTAAAAAATCAGAATCTGGCTCACGGGCACCGGTTTCATATCCGTTATAAGTAGTATATTTTATACCAATGCAGTTGGCAAATTCTTTCTTATTCATTCCGATATTTTCACGAATTTCTTTTAATTTATCTTTTATCACAAAGCAGCACCTCCCATAAGTAGATAGTATTACATGTTTTACATAATGTCAATACGACGTTTCTCAAAATGAGTAATATCGAGGTGGAAAACGTGATATATGAGAATATTGAAGCAGAAAGAGCACGGCTTGGATTGTCAAAAGATAAGTGAGCAGCATGGATTCAGAAAGAATTGCGAAGGTAGCACTGATTATAACAAAGAATTGGAAAAAGAGAGGATATGATTCGGTAGCGATTGGGGGGGAAAAAATTGCTATAGACGGTGGTGACCGAGCCGGGGAATATTATATGGTTTGCCTCCTCCATGTAGACGCTACAAACAGAAATGTATTTACATGAGGTCAGAACGATAAAAACGGATAACACGCGTTCAAAGACTGGGGCCTCAGTTGGAGAAACCAACTTGCGGATACCCAGCGTGAGTTATCCGTCTAGCCTTAGTTTACGTAATAAAATGATGGATGTCAATACAAAATTCCAGTTAAAAAAACCGTAGAAGAATCTGAGAATCTGATCACTGTACACAACCTGGACGCCGATAAGTTAACCCAGATGCTGAAATATGTAAGAAGAAAGAAATAAGCGTTAGCAACACATTAGCAACAAAAACGCCCAAAACCTTTGCAAACACGTAAAACAAAATTAAGAATAAGTTAAGAAAACTTGCAAAAACAAGAAAAATGTGTTAAGATATGCGGGCAATAAAAGGGGTATCATTAAACGAGGTGCAAAAGAATGAAACGTGGAAACGTAGAAGTCATTTGCGGAGAAGGTCTTGGCAAGACGTCGCTGGCTCTTGGAAAAGGATTAAGTGCCTTAATGGAGCATAAACGTGTCATCATAATCCAGTTTTTAAAGGGCTGCTCCCCAAAAGACGAACAGGAAATTCTGGAACGACTGGAACCGGATTTTAAAGTTTTCCGATTTGAAAAGTCCAATACATTTTTTGAAGAACTGTCGGAAGAGGAAAAAGCAGAAGAATTGATCAACATCCGTAATGGTTTTAATTTTGCAAGAAAAGTAGCAGCAACAGGCGAATGCGATGTGCTGATCTTAGATGAAGTCCTTGGGATCATCGACCAGAACATCATTACTCTGGAAGATGTGGAAAAGCTGCTGGAAGCAAAGGAGGAAGACTTAAACCTGGTGATGACAGGTAAGGTATTTCCGGAAAAACTGAAACCGTATGTGGATGCGATCTCCAGAATTGAGTATATTCAAGATCTCCAGGATTGAGTATGTTCAATTGAGTATATTCAAGTTGACAAAAACAGAGAACAATGCTAGTATGATTTTGTAGGAAAAGTAGAGGTTGCGTGAATTATGAGTAACAGGCCGGATGCAGCAGGGGCAGAAGAAAGCTTGTGAAAGGAAGGAGCGCCGAAGAGGAGTATCACCTGACAGTACGAATCTGGGCATAGGGCTAAGAACCGTATGACTGTCATCCGTGCGGATGGGGAGCTACTTAAAGAGATGAAATCATCAAAACTTTAAGAACTGACCTCCGCGTCAGTTCTTTTTTTCATAAGAAATAACAGATGTCTTATGAAACAGGAGAACGATGCGGATATATTTTTAGGAGGAGAATAAGCATGGCTATTTTTGAGGGAGCAGGAGTTGCATTAGTCACACCATTTAAAGCGAATGGAGATGTCAATTACGACAAACTGGAAGAGATCTTAGAGGAGCAGATCGCAGGCGGTACGGATGCGATCGTGATCTGTGGAACCACTGGTGAGGCATCTACCATGTCTCCGGAGGAACATTTAAGTGTGATTAAGTACGGCTGCGAGGTAGTAAAGGGAAGAATTCCGGTGGTTGCAGGTACTGGCTCTAATTGTACACGTGAGGCGGTTTATATGTCTCAGAAGGCAGAAGAAGCTGGCGCAGACGGTGTTTTGTTAGTAACTCCATATTATAACAAGGCGACCCAGAATGGTCTGATCGCGCATTTTACTACCATCGCAGAGGCCATTAAGATCCCGGCTTTACTGTATCACATTCCAGGAAGAACCGGTGTTACCATGAAACCTGAGACGATCGTAAGTCTGTGCAAGAATGTTCCAAACATCGTGGGTGTGAAGGAAGCAAGCGGTAACTTCTCCTCCATCGCTACTATGATGAACATGGCAGATGGTTGTATTGATGTGTATTCTGGCAATGATGATCAGATTGTTCCGTTACTGTCTATGGGCGGCAAGGGCGTGATCTCCGTTCTTTCTAATGTTGCTCCAAAGCAGACCCATGATATCTGCCAGAAATTCTTTGATGGAGATGTAAAGGGCAGTTTACAGATGCAGTTAGATGCGATTCCGCTGATCTCCGCATTATTCAGTGAAGTAAATCCGATCCCGGTAAAAGCAGCTATGAATATGATGGGCAAAGAGGTTGGCCCGTTGAGACTGCCATTAACGGAGATGGAAGATGCGCATAAGGAAGTTCTGAAACAGGCTATGAAGTCCTACGGAATTTTATAATATCGGTCCGTCATGCAGAAATGAACCTGCAGAACAGAAAAGTCATTTTGAGTAAGGCAACGGAGGAAGAACATGGTAAGAGTATTAATGCATGGATGCTGTGGCGCTATGGGACGTGTGATCACTGGCCTGGCAGCAGACAGAGAAGATTTAAAGATCGTGGCAGGTGTGGACAGAAACACGGATGATTCCCTTGGATATCCGGTATTCCAGTCTCTGGAAGCGTGTGATGTAGAGGTGGATGCGATCATCGACTTTACTGCGGCTCCGGCAGTGGATCATCTGTTGGACTACTGTGCAGAGAAGAAGGTTCCAGTGGTATTATGTTCCACTGGATTATCTGATGCGCAGATGGCAAAGGTATCGGAAAGCGCCAAAAAAGTAGCGGTTCTTCGCTCTGCCAATATGTCTTTAGGCATCAATCTGTTGATGAAGCTGGTAAAAGATGCTGCTGCAACCTTAGCGGATGCCGGTTTTGACATCGAGATCGTTGAGAAGCACCATAACCGGAAGCTGGACGCTCCAAGCGGAACAGCCCTGGCTCTGGCAGATTCCATCAACGAGGCGATGGAAGACCGCTATCATTATACCTATGACCGCAGCGCCCGTCATGAGAAGAGAGACCCGAAGGAGATCGGTATTTCTGCAGTCCGCGGCGGTTCCATCGTGGGAGAGCATGACGTGATCTTCGCTGGACAGGACGAGGTAGTGACGATCAGTCATACCGCTTATTCCAGAGCGATTTTTGGAAAAGGTGCTCTGGAGGCAGCGAAATTCCTGGCTGGCAGACCAGCAGGTCTTTACAATATGGCAGATGTGATCGAGGCAGGTAATTGATTTTTTAATAAGATGAAATGCTTGAAAAAAATCCCATCATATTTCATTTTCCTAAGACACATACTAAGGGCAGAAAAAGAAAGGAGAATGGAATATGAAGAAATTCAAGATAAGCATGCTTGGCCTTATGTTTCTTTTAGCGGTAGCGATGATGACTGGATGCCGGAGCCGTGATAACAGGAATACTACCCAGCCTGTCAGCCCATCTGCCGGGACCTCGTCCATGCCGGAGAGTACTTCTATGGAAGAAGATACTTCCGGTAATGAAGGTGATGGATCCTGGGCGGAGGAGAGTACTGGAGTTTTAGATAGACTGATGGATGATGTAGAACGTGGTGCGGATGATCTGATGGATGGAACCGGCGCCAGCGGTTCTGCTGCGGCAGATGAGGGCACCCGATAAAAGAAATGGGAAGGGCAGGGCGATACCTGAAGCGTATTGCCTTGCCTTTTTACAGCTTACGCGAGTCATGAGCCTAAGTCCATGCTTGAAGGAGGAAGCACATGAGAGGAAAATCATGGAGATCCTTCAAAAGACAAAGCCGTGGAGACAGGTTATTAAGGCGGGTGTGCTGTATGCTGCTGGTACTGGAGGTATGGACTTTCTGGTATCGGACGGGACAGCCGTTTTATTCCGTGGAAGAACAGTTAGAGAGTCATTGGCAGAAAGTGACAGAGACCATAACACCGGGGCTGGACTGGATTCTTAAGATCCGGCTTCGGATCAGAGATGGCACACTGGAGATCTACCGGATTCATTATTCAGTTTCCGATTCGCCTATTAGCAAAAATTATGAATGAAGTTCTTGTATTTGCATAAGCGATGTATTATAATTTCTACTGAAACAACGATCTTTTATATTTAGAACTTATAAAAGGCCCTGATAGGAAAGGAATCAAAGACGGATGAGTGATAAACAGAATCAGATTTTTGATGAGATCCATGAAGAGTGTGGTGTTTTTGGTATGTATGATTTAGATGGCGGAGAGGTAGCTTCCACCATCTATTATGGTTTATTTGCCCTTCAGCACAGAGGACAGGAAAGCTGTGGTATCGCAGTCAGCGACACGGAAGGACCAAAAGGAAAGGTAGCTGTACATAAAGACATGGGCCTTTGTAATGAGGTATTTACTCCAGATACCTTGGGCAGCCTTCACGGTAATATTGGCGTTGGACATGTGCGTTATTCTACCGCAGGAAGCAGTACAAGAGAGAATGCCCAGCCATTGGTATTGAACTATGTAAAAGGTACATTAGCCCTGGCTCATAACGGGAACCTGGTGAATGCGCCGGAACTGCGCCGGGAACTGGAATACACAGGTGCGATTTTCCAGACAACCATTGATTCGGAAGTGATCGCATACCATATTGCCAGAGAACGGATTAAAACAGCAACAGTACAGCAGGCAGTGGCCAATGCCATGAAGAAAATCTCCGGAGCATACTCCCTGGTGATCATGAGCCCAAGAAAGCTGATCGGAGCCAGAGATCCATTTGGATTTAAGCCTTTGTGTATCGGCAAAAAGGACAATGCCTATATTCTGGCATCAGAAACCTGTGCTCTGGATACCATTGGCGCGACCTTTGTCCGCGATGTGGAGCCGGGTGAGATCGTCAGTATCACAAAGGACGGCATTGAATCTGACCGTAGCATGTGTCTGTCCGATCCGAAGAAACAGGCCAGATGTATTTTTGAATATATTTATTTTGCAAGACCAGACAGTGTGTTTGATGGGGTCAGCGTGTACCATTCCCGCATTTACGCAGGACGCTGCTTAGCAAAAGATGACCCGGTAGAGGCTGATCTGGTAGTCGGTGTTCCGGAATCCGGCAATGCGGCGGCATTGGGTTACGCTATGGAATCCGGGATTCCTTATGGAACCGCTTTTGTTAAGAACACATATGTCGGCAGGACTTTTATCAAACCGAAGCAGAGTAACCGGGTATCTGCGGTTCGTGTAAAACTGAATGTGTTAAGAGAGGCAGTGGCAGGAAAACGCATCATTATGATCGATGATTCCATTGTCCGCGGAACCACCAGCCATCAGATCGTGCGGATGCTGCGGGATGCCGGAGCAAAGGAAGTTCATGTAAAAGTCAGTGCACCACCATTTTTACACCCATGTTATTTCGGTACGGATATTCCTTCCGAAGAACAACTGATTGCCCATAACCGGACTGTTGATCAGATCTGCGAACTGATCGGAGCAGATTCCTTATCGTACCTGCGGATGGAACGGCTCTATGAGATGGCAGAAGGACTGCCGATCTGCACTGCCTGCTTCAATGGAGAGTATCCGATCGATCCGCCGAAGGAAGATATCCGCGGTGAGTATACACGGTAATAGAAAAAGGGAGTAACTGTTTTGCGGGTCTGCACATCTGCTGTGTTGACCGTAAGAAAATTGAGAGGAGTTATTGAGTATGAACGATAGATATCAGAGCCCATTATCCGAGCGTTATGCCAGCAAGGAAATGCAGTATATCTTTTCCCCGGATAAAAAGTTTAAAACCTGGAGAAAATTATGGATTGCCCTGGCAGAGACCGAGAAGGAACTGGGATTGAATATCACCCAGGAACAGATCGATGAATTAAAGAGCCATCAGGACGATATTAATTATGAGGTGGCAAAGGAGAGAGAACGTCTGGTACGCCATGATGTGATGTCTCATGTTTATGCCTATGGCCAGCAGTGCCCGAAGGCAAAGGGAATCATCCATCTGGGTGCTACTTCCTGTTACGTTGGCGATAATACAGACCTGATCATTATGACTGAGGCGTTAAAGCTGGTTCGAAAAAAACTGATCAACGTTATGGCAGAGCTGGCTAAATTTGCCGATACCTATAAAAACCAGCCGACCCTGGCATTTACCCATTTCCAGCCGGCACAGCCAACGACCGTTGGCAAACGCGCCACTTTATGGCTTCATGACCTGTGCCTGGATCTGGAAGACCTGGACTATGTACTTGGAAGCATGAAGCTGCTTGGCTCCAAGGGAACCACAGGAACCCAGGCAAGCTTTTTGGAATTATTTGATGGCAACCATGAGAAATGCCGCAAAGCAGATCAGATGATCGCAGAGAAGATGGGATTCAAGGAATGTTATCCGGTTTCCGGACAGACCTATTCCAGAAAGATCGATACCCGTGTGTTAAATGTTCTGGCAGGTATTGCCCAGAGCGCCCATAAGTTTACCAACGATGTCCGCCTTCTTCAGCATCTGAAAGAGGTGGAGGAGCCATTTGAGAAGAATCAGATCGGTTCTTCTGCTATGGCATATAAGAGAAATCCAATGAGAAGTGAACGAATTGCATCTCTGGCTGATTATGTGATGGCTGATGTGATCAACCCGATGCTGGTTGCTTCAACCCAGTGGTTTGAGCGTACTCTGGATGACTCTGCGAATAAGCGTCTCAGTGTTCCGGAGGGCTTCTTAGCCATCGACGGAATCCTGGATCTGTACCTGAACGTGGTAGATGGTCTGGTAGTATATCCAAAGGTTATCGAGAAACATTTTCTGGCAGAGCTGCCATTTATGGCTACGGAGAATATCATGATGGATGCAGTCAAGGCAGGCGGCGACCGTCAGGAACTGCATGAGCGGATCCGTCAGCTTTCTATGGAAGCAGGAAGAAATGTAAAAGAAAAAGGCCTGGATAACAATTTACTGGAGCTGATCGCAGAAGATCCTGCATTTGGGCTGACCATGGAAGATTTAAAGAAGACGATGGATCCGTCGAAATATGTCGGCCGTGCACCGCAGCAGGTGGATGAGTTCTTGAGTGAAGTGGTAAATCCGATTCTGGAAGCCAATAAAGAAGTACTTGGCATGACTGCTGAGATTACAGTATAAATGAAAGATAACAGTCATATTGCTGCCGCCGCCATTTGTGTGGTGGCAGTTCTTTTATGTATCTATTTGATTTCTGTGGCGTACCGAAGAACGCGCAGGAAGATCAGACGCCTGATGAATTCTACAGAGGTCAGGCTGGTAAGAGAAGTAGTCAGGGCGATTGAAGAAGGAGAAAAACTGTCGGAGACCACACCGAAATCTTTAAGTGCTATGACCAATCTCTACCTTCCACAGATTTTGCGGGATTTTCCAGAGTTTAACTGGGAAGAGATGCAGCGGATGGTGGAACAGGCGGTGAGAGAGTATCTGGGACAGTTTCCAGATATCCGGATCCATCGCACGGTGATCAGCGGGTATCGCAAGCATGGGGGAAACAGTACCGTGATCTGTGAGACTGCTGCTCAGTATACCTGCAGAGAAAATCAGGGCACTGGGGAGACACATACGGTGCAGACTGCATGTGTGACGGAACTGGTATATACGTATGATCAGGACCAAAATCCAGAAACCACCGCATCGCTCACCTGTCCCAATTGTGGGGCGCCGGTGAGAAAACTGGGTGCAAAGCAGTGTGAGTATTGTGAGTCGATTTTGAAGCTGGACAATTTAGAAATTTGGAAAGTGAATCGGGTAGAAACCAAGAAGCCCCGGTTCTGAGGACTATGGAAAACGCAGCGAGAGCGCGTCCTCAGAGCCGGGGCTTCTGGCCGTTTCTGGCCCACTTATTGAAATAAAGTAAAAAATTCCTTGCCATTTCCTGACGTTTGTACTAAAATTAATTTATCAAGTGGTAGAAAGTGGTAGAAAGTGGCAGGAAGTGGAGCAAAAGCGGTTTGGGTTTGTTCCAGAAGAAGCAGCAGGTGATGTTGTATGTTCATGAGTCAGTATTATCATACGGTTGACGCTAAGGGACGTCTGATCGTTCCGGCGAAGTACAGGGAACAGCTGGGAGATGAATTCGTAATTACGAAGGGTCTGGATGGCTGTCTTTTCGTGTACGGTAATGCCGACTGGGAGATCCTGGAGAAGAAGCTGACTTCACTGCCTGTTACCAATGCCAATGCCAGAAAATTAACCCGTTTCTTCTTAGCAGGTGCCACTGCCTGCGAAGTAGACAAGCAGGGACGGATTCTGATCCCGGCGGTTTTGAGAGAATTTGCGGGTCTGGAAAAAGACGTAGTTTTAGCCGGAGCAGGAAACCGGATTGAGGTCTGGAGCTCTGAAAAGTGGGCTGCGGCTAACGACGATGAGAATATTGAAGAAATTTGTGATATGGAAGGTCTGGGAATATGATATTTAAACACAAGTCCGTACTGTTAGAAGAAACCATCGACAGCCTGAATATCAAACCGGACGGCATCTATGTAGACGGCACATTAGGCGGTGGCGGACATGCCAGCGAGGTGTGCAGGCGTCTGGGAGAGCATGGACGTCTGATCGGGATCGATCAGGATCAGGATGCGATCACAGCAGCAGGAGAGCGGCTGGCGGAATTTGGCGATAAAGTCACGATCGTCAGAAGCAACTATGAGCAGATCAAGAGTGTTCTGCAGGAGCTGGGGATCGAGAAGGTGGACGGTATTTATCTGGATCTGGGGGTTTCCTCCTATCAGTTAGATACGGCAGACCGGGGATTTACTTATAATGAAGACGATGCGCCTCTGGACATGCGTATGGATCAGCGAAATCCCATGACGGCGGCAGATATCGTTAATGAATACGATGAGATGGATCTGTACCGGATCATCCGTGATTATGGAGAGGATAAATTTGCGAAAAATATCGCAAAGCACATTGTAAAGGCAAGACAGGAGAAACGGATTGAAACGGCAGGAGAATTGACCGAGATCATCAAGGCAGCGATCCCTATGAAGATGAGAGCCGTAGGCGGACATCCGTCCAAGCGGACATTCCAGGCGATCCGGATCGAACTGAATCATGAACTGGATGTCTTAAATGACTCGATCGATACCATGATCGATCTGTTAAACCCGGGCGGAAGATTGAGCATTATCACCTTCCATTCTCTGGAGGACCGGATCGTGAAGAACCGTTTCCGGGAGAATGAAAATCCGTGTATCTGTCCACCGGATTTCCCGGTGTGCGTGTGCGGACGCAAGAGCAAAGGAAAGGTAATTACTAGAAAACCGATCGTGCCGACAGAAGAAGAAATCGAAGAGAACAAACGATCAAAGAGCTCCAAACTGAGAGTATTTGAGCGGTGTTAGAAGGGAGTAGCTATGGCTGGTAGACCTGTTTCGAATAAACGGATACAGCAGATGGGATATATTGAAGGGAATACTGTGCGCAAATTGGAACCGGAGCGGATTCCAGAGCAGCCGGTCAGAAGGCGTGACCCAAGAAAAAGCTATACCATCCGGAGAAACCAGGAGAAGGCGCTCAGGATGAATCTTCCTTATCTGGTGATGTTTATGGCTGCAGCCTGCTGTATGCTGTATATCTGTGTCAGCTACATTCACGTCCAGTCGGATATGACAGCCCGTATGGATTCTATTAAGAATCTGGAACAGGAACTGACTACATTAAAAACGCAGAATAACGCGCTGGAAACGAAGATCAATACTTATGTGGATCTGGATCATGTATACAAAGTAGCGACGGAGGAGTTGGGGATGGTTTACGCCAATAAAGACCAGGTGCTTATGTATAACCGGACAGAAAGCGAGTATGTAAGACAGTATGAAGACATCCCGAAACACTAGAAATCGGACAGAAAAACCGAAGAAACTGAAAAACAGGAACATCATTCCAAGATTTGTACAGGAGAAGCTGGCAATCACAGTCCTTGTGATCATGCTGGCTTTGTTTCTACTGGGAATACGTTTGTATTTGATTATTGACAGTAAGAATGATGAATATACCAAAATCGTTCTTTCTCAGCGTTCCACCTATGACAGCCGGACGATCCCTTATCGGAGGGGAGATATCGTAGACCGGAACGGCACCTATCTGGCTACCAGTGAGCAGGTGTTTTATGTGATTCTGGATCCGGCCCAGATGGGGGTCAAGGATGGGGATGAGCGCTATCTGCAGACTACGGTCGATGCGTTATCGGAGTATTTTGGATATGATGCTGCGGATCTGAAGCAGGTGATCACCCGGAACCCTGAGTCCAGCTATATCCGTTATGATAAGCAGATCCCTTATGAACAGAAAATAGAATTTGAAAACAAAAAAAGTGAGATCAACACCGCAAATTATAAAGCCGGAAAAGACGGGAGGGTCAAAGGTGTGTGGTTTGAGCCGGAGTATAAGAGAGTGTATCCTTATAACAATCTGGCCTGCAATCTGATCGGATTTGCCAGCAGTGACGGTACCACCGGAAGCGGCGGAATGGAACAGTATTACAATGATTCCCTGATCGGAACCAACGGAAGAGAGTATGGCTATTTAAATGACGATTCTAATATTGAAACTGTCGTGAAAGAAGCAGAAAATGGCAATACCATTATGTCTACGATTGATGTAAATATCCAGAAAATGGTAGAAAAACGGATCGAGCAGTGGAAGACAGAAGTGGGAAGCAAACAGATCGGCGTGGTCGTCATGGATCCGTCTAATGGTGAGATTCTGTCTATGGCAACAGATAAAACCTATGATTTAAATAATCCCCGGGATCTTTCTTCTATGTATACCCAGGAAGAGCAGGATGCCATGAGTGACGAAGAGAAGGCCAATGCATGGAACCAGATGTGGCGAAACTTCTGTGTCAGCGATACGTTTGAGCCAGGATCCCCATCGAAGGTATTTACTGTGTCAGCAGCGCTGGAGGAGAATCTGGTCACTCCGAACACCCACTTCTTCTGTGATGGATATCAGACCATTGCCGGATATAATGTCAAGTGTACGGCTTTCCGGAAAGGCGGTCACGGAGATATGGCATTGGACGAAACACTGATGGTCTCCTGTAATGACGCCATGATGCAGATGGCGGCTATGGAGAAGAAGGAAACGTTTAAGAAATATCAGGATTTGTTCAACCTGGGATCAAAAACGGGAATTGATCTGCCGGGTGAGGCGGATGCCAGTACGCTGGTATATCAAGCAGATAATATGGGTCCGATGGATCTGGCAACGAATTCTTTTGGACAGAACTATAACTGTACCATGGTCCAGATGGCAGCAGCATTTGCTTCTACGATCAATGGCGGCTATTATTATGAGCCTCATATTGTAAAACAGATTTTAAATGAATCGGGTTCTGTTGTGAAGAAAAATGACCGTTTGCTGGTCCGTGAGACGGTTTCGGCATCCACCAGTGATTTTATCCGCCGGGCCCTGGTGCGTACCGTAGCAGAGGGAACAGGTAAAGCTGCCCAGGTTGCAGGATATGAGGTCGGCGGAAAGACCGGTACGGCAGAAAAGATCCCGCGTAAACAGGGAAATTATCTGGTTTCTTTCTGCGGGTTTGCTCCGGCAGACGACCCACAGGCACTGGTCTATGTGGTAATTGATGAGCCCCATGTGGAGGATCAGGCCCACAGCAGCTATGCCAGCAGCGTATTTTCCCAGATTATGGGGGATATTCTCCCATATTTGAATGTATTTCCGACGACAGATCTTCCAGAAGAAGATCAGAGTATTAAGAGCCAGCTTCCACAGGAAGAGGGGATCACAGAAAATACCGAAGGTCAGGAACAGGATGGGGAGACTGTGCAGGAGAGTGAGACTGTTAAGAAGCCATATGATACAGAAGAGGTGATTCCGCAGGATGAAGGCGAAGGCGGTGACAGTCTGGACATTCCGGCTGAATTGCCTGGAAGTCCGGAAAACTCTTATGGAGCTGGAAGCACACAGGCTGGGACAACTGCTGAAAATACAAGAGAAACCATAGAGGCCATTCCAGAAACGTCAGGTGATCTGACTGCACAGACAGCATCCGGCGCGGAAGAGACTACGGCTGCGGCACCATAGAGGATTCCGCACAAAATCAGGAAAGACAGCATAAAGACCTGGCTTGTGCATAAATTCCATGAGTCATTACATATGAATTAGAGAGAAAAGTGAATCTGGGATTAGGCATGAACCGAAATCAGACACATCACAGACGAAGAATAGCCATCCTATGCCTGACCTTATGTATGGTAATGTCAGGGCTGACAGGACGGCTTATTTTTCTTATGGTATTTCGCAGCAGTTATTATAGCCAGAAAGCAGAAGATCTGCACCAGAGAGAACGGACCATCAAGGCGGCCAGAGGACGGATCATGGATCGCAATGGTGTGGTGCTGGCGGATAACCGGACGGTCTGCACCATTTCGGTGATCCATAATCAGGTGGAAGACACAGAGCAGGTAACAACGGTTTTATCAGAGCTTTTGGCCATGCCGCAGGAAGAGATAAGAAAAAAAGTAGAAAAATACAGTTCTCGCGAGATTATCAGGACCAATGTGGATAAGGAGACAGGAGATCAGATCCGGCAACAGCATCTGGCGGGTGTAAAAGTGGATGAAGATTACAAACGGTATTATCCTTATGATTCCCTGGCATCGAAGGTACTTGGCTTTACGGGAGGTGACAATCAGGGGATCATCGGTCTGGAGGTGAAATATGAGAATTGGCTGAAAGGCAGAAATGGTAAGATCCTGACCATGACGGATGCGGCAGGAGTCGAACTTGAAAATGCCTTTGAGGATCGGGAGGAACCAGTTCCCGGTCATGATCTGACGATCAGTCTGGATTACAATATCCAGATGTACGCCCAGCAGATGGCTATGAAGGTCAAGGAGGAAAAAGGGGCAAAGCAGGTATCGGTGATCATTATGGATCCACAAAATGGAGAACTGCTTGCCATGGTCAATGTGCCGGAATTTAATCTGAATGATCCATTTACTTTCAATATGGAGATCGAAGACGAGAGTGGGAAAATGGGATCGAAGCAGGAGCTGCTGAATCAGATGTGGCGTAATCCGGCGATCAATGATACTTATGAGCCTGGTTCTACGTTTAAGATCATAACGGCTGCAGCCGGGCTGGAGGCAGGTGTGGTGAAACTGGAGGATACCTTTTCCTGCCCGGGATTCCGGATCGTAGAGGACCGGAAGATCCGGTGTCATAAAGTGGGTGGCCATGGAAGTGAGACTTTTTTACAGGGAGCGATGAATTCCTGTAACCCGGTATTTATCGATGTGGGACAGAGACTTGGGGTAGAGCAGTATTATCATTATTTCATCCAGTTTGGCTTGAAAGGCAAAACGGGGGTGGATCTGCCGGGTGAGGCGTCTACCATCATGCATAAAAAAGAAAATATGGGGCCGGTGGAACTGGCAACCGTGTCCTTTGGCCAGTCGTTTCAGATCACCCCATTGCAGCTGATCACTACGGCGGCATCCATCGTGAACGGAGGAACTCGGGTGACCCCTCATTTCGGCATCCGGGCGGTCAGCCAGGACGGAGAACAGGTACATACATTTACTTATCCGCAAAAGGAAGGGATCGTTTCCAGGGAGACCAGTGAGACGATGCGCTATATTCTGGAACAGGTGGTGGCGGAAGGAAGCGGAAAACGGGCATCGCTGCCAGGTTACCGGATCGGTGGGAAAACGGCCACCTCGGAGAAACTTCCGAGAAGCCTGAAAAAATATATTTCCAGCTTCTTAGGCTTCGCGCCTGCAGATGATCCCCAGGTGATGGCACTGATCACGATTGATGAACCGGTGGGGATTTATTATGGAGGGACCATCGCGGCTCCGGTAATTGCGGATATTTTCCAGAATATTTTACCATATCTGGAAATTCCTGCAGAAGCAGCTTCTTAAAGAGATATTGCTTGAGAAAGAAAATAGATTTTGCTGATTTGGGAAAAGTAAAAGATAAGAGGATTGATTATTCTTCTAAAAAGACGTATACTATTTTTGCTTGTGAAAACGCAGGCTTATTTTATACATAAGAATTTGAGGTGCAAAATGATTAATGAAACCATCTTGGCGATCATCATCGCCTTTGTTATCAGCGCGGCATTATGCCCGGTAGTAATTCCGATGCTTCACAAACTGAAATTTGGCCAGCAGGTACGTCAGGAAGGACCGCAGGCTCATTTGAAGAAACAGGGAACCCCGACCATGGGTGGACTGATCATTCTGGGAAGCATCATTGTAACATCCTTGTTTTACCTAAAAGATTATCCAAAGATCATTCCTGTTCTGTTTGTGACTGTGGGCTTTGGTATCATCGGTTTTCTGGACGATTATATCAAGATCGTCATGAAGCGTTCCGAGGGCTTAAATCCAAAGCAGAAGTTAGCAGGACAGATCGTGATCACAGCAGTATTCACGTATTATCTGATGAATTCCGGTGATGTGGGGACCAGGATACTGATTCCATTTACCGGCGGCTTTGATCAGGGCCTGATGCTGGATCTGGGATACCTGTACATTCCGTTTGTATTTGTGGTCCTGCTGGGAACGGATAATGGCGTAAACTTTACAGATGGTCTGGATGGTCTGTGTACCAGCGTGACCATTCTCGTTGCCACATTTTTAACGATAGTGGCTCTTGGAGAGAACAGCGGTTTAAGCCCGATGACAGGAGCGGTTGTGGGAAGCCTTTTGGGATTTTTATTGTTTAATGTGTACCCGGCGAAGGTATTTATGGGAGATACCGGATCTCTGGCATTGGGTGGTTTTGTGGCAGCCAGCGCCCTGGTGATGCAGCTCCCATTATTTATCCCGATCATTGGACTGATCTATCTGGTAGAGGTATTATCAGTAATCATTCAGGTTACCTATTTTAAAAAGACTGGTGGAAAACGTATTTTCAAAATGGCTCCGATCCATCATCATTTTGAATTGTGCGGCTGGTCAGAAACCCGTGTGGTAGCGGTATTTTCCATCATTACAGCGATCCTTTGTCTGATCGCGTACTTAGGATTATAGGAGGAAGACGTCATGAGTCAGAGTCAGAAAGTATTAGTGGCAGGAACTGGATTAAGCGGTATTTCCGCTGCAAAGCTCCTGCTGGATATGGGCGGAGAGGTCGTATTATATGACAGCAATCCGGAGCTTGATGCGGAAGAGTTAAAGCATGAATTTGATGAGGATGCCAGGATCACGATTGTACTGGGTGAATTAAAGCGCACAGATCTGTTAGGCGTGGAGATGTGTGTGATCAGTCCTGGAATTCCGCTGGAGGCGCCATTTGTGGCTGTGCTGGATGAAGCCAAGATCCCGATCTGGAGTGAGATCCAGCTGGCATATCAGTGCGCGAAGGGCAGACTGGCAGCCATCACCGGAACCAATGGCAAGACGACAACGACAGCGCTGACCGGGGAGATCATGAAAGCATACTATGAAAGTGTTTTCGTGGTTGGCAACATTGGTATTCCTTATACCCAGGTGGCGATGGAAACAGAGGATGATTCTGTAACGGTAGCAGAAGTTTCCAGCTTCCAGCTGGAGACCATTATGGATTTCCGCCCAGATGTCAGTGCGATCCTGAACATCACACCGGATCATCTGAATCGTCATCACACCATGGAGTGCTATATTGCAGTGAAAGAGAGCATTACCAGCAACCAGACGGAGGAGGATACCTGTGTCCTGAATTATGATGATAAGGTTCTTAGGGAGTTTGGCCAGAGCGAAGAGCTAAAACCGAAGGTGATCTTCTTCAGCAGCCGTCAGAAACTGGACGATGGTTATTATCTGGATGGGGATATGATTTACTATGCAAAAAATAAAAAAGCAGAAGCCGTTCTGGATGTCAGGGAACTGAATCTGTTAGGCAGACATAACTATGAGAATGTGATGGCTGCTATTGCCATCAGCCGTGCGATGGGTGTTCCGATGGAGACGATCGTGAAGGTGGCGAAAGAGTTCAAGGCAGTAGAACACCGGATCGAGTTTGTACTGGAGCGCTCCGGCGTGAAATATTATAACGATTCCAAGGGAACTAATCCAGACGCAGCAATCCAGGCGATCCGCGCCATGCCAGGTCCGACTCTGCTGATCGCAGGCGGTTATGATAAACAGTCCACTTACGATGAGTGGATTGAGGCATTTGACGGTAAGGTAAAATATCTGGTGCTGATCGGTCAGACCAGGGATAAGATCGCAGAGTGTGCAAAAGCTCATGGTTTCTATGATATCATGTATGCGGAGGATATGTCAGAAGCTGTCCGTGTCTGTGCATCTTATGCCAATATGGGGGACAATGTACTTCTTTCCCCTGCGTGCGCAAGCTGGGGCATGTTTAAGAATTATGAGGAACGCGGACGGATCTTCAAAGAGTGTGTCCGGAGCCTGTAGGAGCTGTTCCTGTTATGAACCTTTGACATGAGGTTTTGTGAGGATATCAAACATAGAAAGGAGGCCGTCGGACAGGATGAAGAAAAAAAGATCTCAGCGGTTTTATGATTACAGCCTTTTGTTTACGATCGCATTTCTGATCATGTTTGGCCTTCTTATGATCTATAGTGCCAGTTCTTATAAGGCACAGCTTGATTATAATGGAAATGCGGCGTATTTCATGACCCGCCAGGGAGTGATCGCATTAGGTGGTTTTGCTTTTATGATCCTTATTTCACGGCTGGATTATCGCTGGTATGCGAAATTCTATAAACTGGCAATTGCAGTGTCCTGGTTTATGATGATCGCGGTATCTTTCGTGGGACGCCGGGTCAATGGTAAGAGACGATGGCTTGGAGTTGGTCCCCTCAGTTTTCAGCCGACGGAGCTGGTTAAGATCACGATCATTGTTTCTGTTGCTGCACTTTTGGTGAAATTGGGAAGAGATGTGGACCGGCCTGCAGGTATTGCCCGAATTGCCATGGTGGTGCTCCCGTTAGCTGCCATTGTAGCGGCAAATAACTTAAGCTCCGGTATTATCATCGTCGGAATTGGTTTTGTCATGCTGTTTGTGGCAAGCCGGAAGAAGTTATGGTATTTTCTGGTCATGGCTGCTGGCGGTCTGGTGATCGCTTTTGCGCCGCAGATCGGTAACGGCTTGCGGGCGATCCATTTGTTGAAACCATATCAGTTAAACCGTATCAATGTATGGAAGAATCCGGAAGCGTTTGCCAGCGATGGTGGTTATCAGGTGCTTCAGGGTCTGTATGCCATCGGCTCCGGCGGTCTGTTCGGCAAGGGCCTGGGCGAGAGTATCCAGAAGCTGGGCTTTGTGCCGGAGGCCCAGAATGATATGATTTTCTCGATCATATGTGAAGAGCTTGGACTATTTGGAGCAGTTTCCCTGATCCTGGTGTTTATGTTTATGATCTACCGGTTTATGGTGATTGCCAGTAATGCACCGGATCTGTTTGGATGTCTTCTGGTGGTGGGGGTGATGGCCCACATCGCGATCCAGGTCATCTTAAACATTGCCGTGGTTACCAATACCATTCCCAATACAGGTATTACCCTTCCATTTATCAGTTACGGAGGCACATCGATCGTCTTTCTGGAAGCGGAGATGGGCATGGTGCTAAGTGTCTCGAACCAGATAAAATTGGAGAAATAAGAATCAGGACTTTCCATGCGTGCATACAATATGGTATAACGCGCATCGGGAGGGAACAGATTGTCAGAGATACTGGTGGAGGGATTACACAGGTTACGTGGAGAGATCGGGATCCAGGGTTCCAAAAATGCGGCGCTTCCCATGATGGCAGCTGCCGTTCTTCATAAAGGAATGACGGTTTTGAACAATGTCCCCAGGATACAGGATGTTTTCTGTATGATGGGGATATTAAAGTCTATAGGCTGTAAATGCAGCCTGGATGGACATACGCTGACCATAGATGCTTCTGAAATCAGCCAGACGCAGATTCCCAGGGAGTTTTTGACTGCCATGCGTTCATCGGTGATCCTGATGGGGGTGCTGCTTGGAAGATGCAGGGAAGCACAGGCGGGTTACCCAGGTGGATGTACCATCGGGAAACGCCCCATCGACCTCCATTTATATGCCTTAAAGGAGATGGGAACACAGATCCGGGAGACAGATGGAGAACTGTATGCCAGAACAGAAGGACTGAAGGGCAGTGAGATCCTATTTTCCTATCCAAGTGTGGGCGCCACGGAACAGGCAGTTTTAGCTGCGGTTCTGGCAGATGGAGCCACCCTGATCCAGGGCGCTGCCAGGGAGCCGGAGATTGGGAATTTGTGCAGGCTGTTAAATCACATGGGAGCAAAAATCAGCGGAATTGAATCGGATACATTAAGAATCAAAGGGGTAAATGAGCTTAAGGATACCGTTTATGATATCCCGGGTGACCGGATCGTGGCGGGTACTTATCTGTACGCAGTGATGGCAGCAGGTGGAGAAGCAGTATTGAGAGGAATCTGTCCGGCAGAACTGAACCGGGTTTTCCAGATAGCCAGACAGATGGGGGCAAAGCTGGAATGGGAGAATTTGCCGGGCGCCTCCTTTATAAAAGTACAGATCAATGACCGGCCGGATGGAATCTGGGTAAAGACTTCTCCTTATCCCGGATTTCCTACGGATCTCCAGTCGCCGCTGATGGCACTGATGGCTGCAGGGAATGGGAATGGAGAGATTCGGGAAACCGTTTTTGAAGAAAGATTTGGTACGGCAGAGGAGCTTCGGAAGCTGGGAGCCAGAATTGAGATCCAGAAAGACCGGGCCAGGATACACGGAATGTATCCTCTTCGTGGAGAAACCGTGCAGGCGGCAGATCTGCGGGGTGGTGCTGCCCTGGTGATCGCAGGACTGGCAGCAGAAGGCGTAACGAAGATCCAGAACAGCCACCACATTTTTCGCGGGTATGAAGATATCTGCGGAGATTTACAGGCACTGGGAGCTCGGGTGCGATACAAAGATCTTATACAAAGACCTTATACAAAAACAGGAGAGTGTACAAGAAATTTATGATTGGACGTTCATCTGAAAAAAGATCAAGAAAATGGCTGGTGGTTCTGGCGGTGATCATTGTTTTGGCAGCAGGGATCTGCTCAGTGAATATCCGCCAGGTGACCGTGACCGGAAACACCCACTATACGGAAAAAGAGATCGTGGATATGATCTTCCAGAAAAATATGGACTGGAACAGCACTTACTGTTATCTGCAGGATCATGTGAAGGATCATCAGCAGATTCCATTTGTGGAGGATTACAAGCTGGTGTTCCAGAACCCTTTCCATGTGCAGGTCATCATTCATGAGAAGACCGTGGTGGGTTATGTGTCCTATATGAGCAGCTTCATGTATTTTGATAAGGACGGAATCGTGGTGGAGAGCACGAACCAGAAGCTGGATGGTATTCCCTGCATTACCGGACTGAAATTCGGACATATTGTGCTTCATCATCCGCTCCCAGTGGAAGAAAAGAGCGTATTTGAGAGCATTTTGAATGTGACCCAGGTGCTGGAGACCTATAACCTGAAGGTGGACAAGATCCAGTATAATTCCAAAGGGGAAGCAACTTTATATATGAAAGATCTGGAAGTTGCCCTGGGGGACAGTAAAGATATCAGCGGGAAAATTTCAGAGCTGTCGGACATGATGCCGGAATTAGAGGGAAAGAAGGGGATTCTTTATCTGGATACCTATGACCCGGTGAATCCGCCGTCCATGTATACCATGAAACGGAAACCTTAAAACGTGATAAAACAATAACTTTATAAAAAAGTGGTTGATATTTTGCAAAAAATAAAATATAGTATTAGGTAGGCTGGTTTTTAAGGTAGAAAAATAAGAAGAATGTGAAAAATACATCTTGAAGGTGTTGGATAGTTAAAAGGAGGAATTTTCTTTGTTAGAGATTAAGATAAACGAGAATGAAAACGCTGCCAGAATTATTGTTGTAGGTGTAGGCGGCGCTGGTAATAATGCTGTAAACCGCATGGTAGATGAGAATATCGCAGGCGTAGAGCTGATCGGTATCAACACGGACCATCAGGCATTAAAGGATTGCAAAGCTCCAACTGCTATGCAGATCGGTGAGAAGTTGACCAAGGGTTTAGGCGCCGGCGCAAGACCGGAGATTGGTGAGAAAGCAGCAGAAGAAAGTTCCGAGGAACTGGCACAGGCACTGAAGGGCGCAGACATGGTGTTTGTTACCTGTGGCATGGGTGGCGGTACTGGTACTGGAGCAGCTCCGGTTGTTGCTAAGATCGCAAAAGATATGGGAATTCTGACAGTTGGTATCGTGACTAAACCTTTCCGTTTCGAGGCAAAGGCACGTATGGCCAACGCATTACAGGGCATTGAGCGTCTGAAGGAGAGCGTAGATACTCTGATCGTGATCCCAAATGATAAATTATTAGAGATCGTAGACCGCAGAACTACTATGCCAGAGGCATTAAAGAAGGCAGATGAGGTTCTTCAGCAGTCTGTCCAGGGTATCACAGACCTGATCAACGTACCTGGACTGATCAACTTAGACTTTGCAGATGTGCAGACTGTTATGACAGACAAGGGTATCGCTCACATCGGTATCGGTAAGGCAAAAGGCGATGATAAGGCGATCGAGGCTGTAAAACAGGCAGTATCCAGCCCGCTGTTAGAGACTTCCATCGAGGGCGCTTCCCATGTGATCATCAACATTTCTGGTGATATTAGCTTGATCGAGGCGAATGAGGCGGCAAGCTATGTTCAGGAGTTAGTAGGTGATGATGCCAACATCATCTTTGGTGCGATGTATGATGAGAATGCCCAGGATGAGGCGACGATCACCGTGATCGCAACCGGTCTGAATGATGATGCCGGTTCTGTATCCCAGACGATGAACAATTTCAACACCTTTAATTTAAAAAATGGGGCAGTAGAGGCAGCTGCAGCAGCACAGCCTCAGCAGAGTGCTCCACAGACAGCAGCGCCACGTTTTGCGACCGTCCGTCCTATGGGAACTACGACCGCACGTCCGGCAGCTTCTGGTGTCAGCTACGGCAGCCAGGCTCCAGCTCAGACTGCCCAGACACAGATTCCAACCCCAACTCCGGTCATTCAGCCGCGTCCAACCGTAAAGCCAGCTGATATTAATATCCCGGACTTCTTACGGAATAAAAGATAGGATTGTTTTTGAACGATAGAAAAGTTATAAAAATGCAGTTTCAGGAGAACGTCTAAGGGTTCTTCGGAAACTGCATTTTTTGTGTCATAGGAAAATTCGCCCTATGACACAAAAACGCTCCGCGAGGATCGCA
>ERZ837487.1819-NODE-1819-length-24031-cov-22.831498_pt1 | contig 24031 bp, 17 predicted proteins | sample MGYA00519911_ERZ837487 | MGnify/ENA primary metagenome ERZ837487 (study PRJEB31850, sample SAMEA3708818) | human gut metagenome | biome: human gut; feature: human-associated habitat; material: faeces | place: China | collected 2014 ... | reverse complement strand
CCATTTGAATGCCCACAACTCTGTGGGGCACAAAAGCGATACGCTTGCACTCCCAACTGAGCTACAGGCCCTTATGAGGACGCTGTAAGTGTAACTCTGTTTTGGGAATTTGTCAAGAAGTTTCTGCCGGAGCGGGGTACTCAGCGGTTGCCCAGCTGCCAGAACGCCACGGCGCTGGCGGCGGCAACATTCAGAGAGTCCACCCCGTGGGACATGGGAATCTTTACGGTATAATCGCAGGCGGCAATGGTGCTGTGGGCAAGGCCGTCGCCTTCGGTGCCCAGCACAATGGCCAGCTTCGGCTCGGCGGAAAGGGCTGCATCATCGATGCTGACCGAGCGGTCGCTCAGGGCCATGGCGGCGGTCTTGAACCCCAGCTCATGCAGCTTTGCGATGCCGTTTTCCGGCCAGTCGGCGGGGCAGGCACCGATCTGCGCCCATGGTACCTGAAAGACGGTGCCCATGCTCACGCGCACGGCACGGCGGCACAGCGGGTCACAGCAGGAGGGCGTGATGAGCACGGCGTCCATGTTCAGCGCGGCAGCGCTGCGGAAGATGGCCCCCACATTGGTGGAGTCCACGATGCCTTCCAGCACGGCTACCCGGCGGGCATTGCGACAGATCTCTTCCACGCTGCGCGGCAGCGGACGGCGGAATGCGCACAGCACGCCCCGGGTCAGCTCGAATCCGGTCAGGCTGGCCAGCGTTTCCCGGTCGGCGGTGTACACCGGCGCATCCCCGCAGCGGGTCAGGATCTCTGCTGCGGGGCCGGTGATCTGCTTGCGCTCCATCAGCAGGGAAAGGGGCTGATACCCGGCATCCAGCGCCCGGGCGATCACCTTTGGGCTTTCGGCGATGAAGATGCCCTTTTCCGGTTCCAGACGGTTGCGCAGCTGTGCCTGTGTCAGCCGGGCGTAAACGTCCAGCTCCGGGGCGGAAAGGTCTGTGATCTCAATGATATTCGGCATAAGGAAATTCTCCTTTAAACTGGCTTTTTTCTTATTCTAACACAACCCGGCCGGGAATGCAAAAAAGGCCGCTGCGCGGTGCAGAGGCCTTTGCGGGATGCGGGAGAAATTATTCCGACCGCAGAGCGATCACGGGGTTGCTCTTTGCGGCACTCTTTGCGGGGATCAGGCCGCCGAGGATGGTCAGGAAGGTGGCCAGCACGATAAGGATGAGCGCAGCTGTCGGCGGCAGCGAAGCGACAACATCGTTGTTGCCGGCAATGTTGTGGATGAGCATGTTGCCCGGGATGAGAAGCAGCAGGCTCAGCACCACGCCGATCACGCCGGAGCACAGGCCGATGATGAAGGTTTCGGCGTTGAACACCTCGGAAACATTCCGCTTGGAAGCACCGATGGCGCGCAGGATGCCGATCTCTTTGCGGCGTTCCAGAACGCTGATATAGGTGATGACACCGATCATGATGGAAGAAACGACCAGCGAGATGGCTACAAATGCCACCAGCACATTGCTTACCATGTCAACGATCTGGGTGACGGAATCCATCAGGGTGCCAACGGTGTCGGTGTAATGGATCACCTTGTCCTCTTCACCTTTTGCTTCCATGGCGTCGTTGTAGGCGTCCAGCTTTTCCACGATGCGGTTCTTTGCCTCGAAGCTGCTGGGGTAGATCCAGATGGCATCGGGCTTTTCGTAGTCGGCATAGCCAAGGGTGTTGAGCAGGCTGTCGTAACTGGAAGAAGCGCCGTTGACCGTGCTCTTGACCATTTCGGTCAGCTCCGAGCCGGACATGTTGAGCTGGATGGCATTCTGGAAGGCGGAGGCATCGATCTTCAGTGCGCCTTCCATCTGCCCGCCCATCTGGGCGATGTTATCCTGCAGAGCGGTCTGCAGCTGCTGGCTGAACTGGGGCAAAAGCTGCTGGATCAGCGCTTCCATCGAGGAACCGAGCTGGCCCTGCAGCGCGGATGCGATCTGGCCCTGCAGCGCAGAACCGAGCTGTGCGGCCAGCTGCTGGCCAAGCTCACCGTTCAGCTGTTCGCTGATCTGGTCGCCGATCTGCTGCATCAGCTGCTGCCCGACCTGAGCAGAGTAGCTTTCCATCACGCCCTGCAGGTTCTTCTGCAGCGCTTCGGTGAACTGCTGTTGCAGCCCGTCGGTGTTCAACAGGTCTCCCATGGAGTCGGCAAGGATCTGCTTGAACTGGTCGCTCTCCATATAATAGCGGAAGCCGATCTTGTCCAGATGCAGGATGCCGTTGCCGATGATATAGTCTTTATAACCGGTCAGGATCTTTTTCATCAGCGATTGCAGCGCATCCGGCGAGATGGAGAGGTCCATGCCGTCGAACAGCTGGCTCAGGTCCAGATCATCCATGGGAGGTAGCTCAATGCCGCTGAAGTCGATGCCGCTCAGGTCAATACCGCTGAGATCGATGCTGCTGAAATCGACCCCGCTCAGGTCGATGCTGCCCAGATCCAGCGAGAAATCGGCGTTTTTCAGCAGAGAGCTGAGGTCAAAGGAACCGCCGCTCAGGTCGAAGGCATCGCTCAGATCAAAATCGAGGGAACCGGCATCGAACTGGAAGGCGTTTTTCAGCGCATCGGTGTCCACCGAGAACATGGAAGCAAGGTCGATGTTGGTAAGATCCTTGGAGTCGAACGGTTCACCGGTCAGCACATTGATTTCCGGGTCGGCCAGCTGCTGCCGGACGATCTCACTGTCGGCAGCCTCGTCGATGACATGGTTGGTCAGGGCATGGAGATAGGCGACACCGGCAGGCAGGATGGCAGAGGAAGCTTTGGCCTTGGGCTGGACGATGCCCACGATCTTCAGGTCCGTGGCATTGGCCACAAGCTCTTTCATGAAATCTTCGTCGCCGGATTTATCCAGCCAGATGCCATGAGCTTCATCATAAGTGTAGCAGTCGGCCTGAGAGATGACCTTGAAGGTCTTGCCGAGAAAATCGTCATACGAATAGGTGCCGTAATCTTCCGGCAGGGTGATGTTCTGGTTCTGTGCGTACTGCTGCAGGGCTTTGTCCAGCTCGGCCTGATCGCGCAGGCCCAGGGTATAGAGGGCGTAGTCCGAGATGCTGCCGTCAGGATTCAGCACCAGAATACATTCGTCGTAGTTTTTGGCCCAGCGCCCGGCCTTGATGTCGTACTGGTCTTCGTACAGCTCGGGGGTCTCGGCCATCTCGCCAAAGACGTTCGGGCTCATCATGGAGGACATGATGCTGGTGGTGGAAAAGGTGCCGCCGTTCAACTCGGAAAAGGTGGTGTCCGGGTTTACCTTATAAATACTGCCGTCGGCATCCTGACGGTAGATCAGCGGAGAAACGGAGTAGGAGTATTCCACAGCGGAGGCGTCATCCTGAATGGTGCATTCGTCGCTGTCCAGATAATCCTTGAGCGAGGTCAGGTCGTTGACGCTGACGCCGGCGGTCAGCCGGGAGAGGATGTTCTGCACGGTCACCATGCCCTCCGGCGCGGAGGACGCCGTGCTGCTGGTGGTGCCGAATGCATCCGAACTCATCAGCGAAGTGAAATCGAACCCGTTGCTGGAGATCTGCAGCGGATACTCCGACAAGGTGGACTTTTCCATATCCTCGATATAACCATTGACACCGTTGGACAGCGAAAGGATCAGCGCGATGCCGATGATGCCGATGGAACCGGCAAATGCCGTGAGCAGGGTGCGGGCCTTTTTGGTGAGCAGATTGTTGAAGCTCAGTGAGAGGGCCGTCAGCGGCGACATGGAGGAATGGCCCAGATTTTTGTGCACCGGCGGGGTCGGGGCAGCAGTGTCCGGTTCAAAGGGGTCGGTGTCGGAGCGGATAACGCCGTCCTTCAGTCGGACGATGCGGGTGGCGTACTGTTCGGCCAGCTCGGGGTTGTGAGTGACCATGACCACCAGCCGGTCCTGCGCCACGGTCTTGAGCAGCTCCATGACCTGAATGCTGGTATCGCTGTCCAGCGCGCCGGTGGGTTCATCTGCCAGCAGGATATCGGGGTTGTTCACCAGTGCGCGGGCAATGGCGACGCGCTGCATCTGACCGCCGGACATCTCGCTGGGATGCTTGTGCAGCTGGTTGCCCAGACCCACGTCTTCCAGCGCTTTAGCCGCTCTGCGCCGCCGCTCGGCCTTGGAGATGCCGGAGATGGTCAACGCCAGTTCCACGTTGGCCAGAACGGTCTGGTGCGGGATCAGATTGTAGCTCTGGAACACGAAACCGATGGTGTGGTTGCGGTAAGAGTCCCAGTCGCGGTCGGTGTACTTTTTGGTGGAGACGCCGTTGATGACCAGATCGCCGCTGTCGTACCGGTCCAGACCGCCCACGATGTTCAGCAGGGTGGTCTTGCCGGAACCGCTCGGGCCGAGGATGGCAACAAATTCGTTGTCGCGCAGGTTCAGGCTGACATCATCCAGTGCTTTTTGGACCAGATCGCCGGTTTTGTATTCTTTTCGGATGTGTTTGAGTTGAAGCATGTGCTGTGCCTTTCCGCTGCTTTTTGCTGAAAAACAGCGCTTGTGTACCTTTTATAATAAACGGGAAAGATTCCGCCGTTGGGTAATAAACCATCTTATTCTATCAGAAGATTATGAAGAAACTGTGGAATCGGACCGGAAAAACGGTCGGAATACTGCTTCGGAAGACCGGATCTTCCGGGAGGAAAAGTGTCGGCATGTAAAATTCAGGAAAAAACTTCAAACGGTTGCAAACGGGCCGGATTCGTGCTATCTTAAGAAAAGAAATCTGAAACGACGCAAAAGAGCGGCGAAAAAGGGCTTTCAAAACAAAAATTCGACACATTCGGCGGAAACTGCAACAAGAAACCGCAGCAAAATGCGCCGGAAACGGCAAAAATGCGACGTAAAGATACAAAAAATATCGCGCCGACGATTTCCGCCACATGTTCAGTATTGAACAGATTCCTCCGGAGCCTTTAAAATAAAGACAAAAAACAGGGACTTACAAAAAGCGTCAGAAAAACCCTGTGGCGAGGAGGAACTCATATGGAACGTACATTTTCGCCCATGATCCGCCAGTTTTCGTCGATCGATGGGCTGCAGAAAGCATATACGCTGGTCTATTCACTGGATGCGGAGGATGAAAACGGCTGTCGGCTCACCCTCTGCCGCACTGGAAGCGGATCATGCATGGAGAGCAGCTATCTTGCAGCAACTCCGGAATTTGGCTACCGCATTCTGCAGTATCTGTGCGAAAATGGTGTTCAGCCGGAGATCTGGCAGGATGTGATGTCGGAACTGACAACGGCAGCGCAGTCCGGGACGAAAGGCGGGGTTCTGCATGGACAATGAGTGCAGACTCAGAACGCTGAAGATCGCAATTGCAAGTTACGACCGCAAGGAGCTGCGGGTCCAGAAGCACTATCTGGAAGAGGAGGGGCCGTTTATCGGCTGCACCTGTTTTCAGAGCGGCGAACGCCTGCTGCGGGAACTGCAGGATGAGAACACATTTGATGTGGTGATCCTCTGCAGCGAGATGGAGGATATGACCGGGCTGGAATTTCTGATGAACGCCCGCAAACTGGAACATCAGCCCATTCTTCTCATCTTTGATGAAGCACACCGGAACAACGACTCGGCGCTGTATATGGAAACGGACAACGGCATGATCTGCCTGGGCCGTGCCGACCTGAAGAACCTGCTGCGGGAGCTTTACCGGATGCCGGGCCAGCAGGGGCAGAAACGGGAGCGGCAGTGTCAGGAGCTGTACCGCAGCTGGGGGCTTCAACTCCCGGATGTGAACAGCAGCTATCTGACCAGTGCGGTGGATGTCGCGTTCGGTAATTCGCAGAAGATGGCCATCCGGAAAGAGATCCTGCAGGCAGTGGGCGAAAAATACGGTGTTTCGGTCTCGGCTGTGGACAGCGGCATCCGGCGGATGCTCGACCAGCTGGAGACAAACCAGACCGAGGCTTGGGTCTCTTTTAAAGAAGAAAACGGTTTTGCCGGCGAAAAACTGACCACCGGAAAACTGATCTATGCAGTCAAGAACCAGCTGCGCCGCCAGATGGACCGGTGACCGCTGGCCGGGGAGGAAAGACAGAATGGAGCAGATGCAGCAGAAGGACGAAGGCTCGCTGAGCATACATGCGGTCCCGCAGAAGGAAGTGGAGCAGGCCTGTTTCCACGCACTGGGGCTGATCACGCGCAATTGCGAGTATCTGGAACAGCACCTTGCCCACACCGGGGCGGATGCAGAGTCCTGTCAGGCTGTGGCAGATATTGGTTCGGCCACAGCACGGCTGGACCGCACCATCAACGAGGTGATGGTCCTGCTGGAATACCTCCGGGCCGACGGGCTGCCCCAGCTTGCGCCGATGGACCTGTGCGAACTGCTGCAGCAGATCACAGCGCAGGCGGACATGATCCAGGAACAGCTGAAGGTGGAACTGAAGCTGGACTGCGGCGGCTGGACCTCCTGCCGTGTGATGGGCGACCGGAATGACGCCGAACTGTTGCTGCTGCACCTGCTTTCCAATGCGCTGCATGCCTGCAGCGCGGGCGGAAAAGTGCGGATCCTGCTGCGCCGCAGCGAAAACTTCTGGCAGCTGACCGTGGAGGATAATGGCTGCGGCCTGCCCGAGAGCGGCCGGGAGGCGTGGATCGAGAACCGGAGGTGTTTTCTGGGCGGGGCCAAGCTGGGGTTGCTGCTCTGCCATGAGTGCTGCCGCCGCATGGGCTGGGGTCTGCGGGAGGAAAGTGCGCCGGAAAAGGGAACGCAGGCTGTTGTGACCATTCCGCTTTGCTCCGACCGTGCGGCAGAGTATGCGTCGGAGCTGCGCAACGATACCGAGCTGCAAAAGGCAAACCGGCAGTATCAGCTGCGGGCGATGCTGGTGCGGGAGCTGCGCACCATGCCCGAGCGGGGAAGCACCGACGAGCTGTGAAAGCTGCCCCAAAAGCGAAAAATCATGGCCGCTGTGCGGAAAAGATCCGTGCAGCGGCCATATTGTTTTGCAACTGGTTAAGAACCTTTACCAGAAAGAAAAAACGGCTGTATTCAAATCGTGAAATTCACAAAATGTTTAACTTTTTGAGCGGAAAATACTATTTTTTCTGTGTAAAATAAAGAACACGGATTGATTGTGCCGAAAAGTTGGATTATAATATCCTTGTATGCGAATTGGAAAAATAATTCGTTAACAAACTAATTTCAGGCAAAGAAAACCGCCTTTGCCGTATACCGGGGGCTTTGCCTCCGGCATTTGTCCTTAGGAGGAAAAACAACGTGAGAGTAGGTCTTGACATCGGCAGCACCACCATCAAGTGCGTGGTGCTGGATGAACATGATGCACTGCTGTATTCTACATACGAACGACATTATAGTCATATTCTGGAAAAGGCGCAGGAGCTGCTGCGCCGCATCGATGCCGAACAGCTGCACGGCCGGAAAGCGCTGCTGAGCATCTCCGGTTCGGCCGGTATGGGCCTTGCCGACAGCTGCGGTGTGCCTTTTGTGCAGGAGGTGTTCTCCACCCGCGTGGCGGTCAAGCGCTTTGTACCGGAAACAGACTGCGTGATCGAGCTGGGCGGCGAGGATGCCAAGATCCTGTTCCTGACCAACGGCACCGAAGTGCGCATGAACGGCAGCTGCGCCGGCGGCACGGGTGCCTTCATCGACCAGATGGCCACCCTGCTCAAGATGAGCGCCGACGAGATGAACAAGGCGGCCGAGAACGCGCAGCGCACCTACACTATCGCGTCCCGCTGCGGTGTGTTTGCCAAGAGCGATGTGCAGCCGCTGATCAATCAGGGTGCCCGCACCGAGGACATCGCCGCCAGCATCTACAAGGCCGTGGTCAACCAGACCATCGCCGGTCTGGCGCAGGGACGCCCCATCAAGGGCAACATCCTGTATCTGGGCGGTCCGCTGACCTTCAGCACCGTGCTGCGCAAGAGCTTTGACGAAGCTCTGAACGTCACCGGCACCTGCCCGGAAAACAGCCTGCTGTATGTGGCGCTGGGTGCTGCCCTGTACGCCGACAAGGAGTTTGTGCTGACCGAAGTGGCCGATGCGCTGGATAAGTATGCCGCCACTGCTACCTACGCCAGCGAACCGCCGCTGTTTGCCAACAAGCAGGAGTACGAGGAATTCCACGCCCGGCACATGTCCCACAGCGTGCCCCGCGTGCCCTTCAGTGCCCACTGCGGCCCGGTGCACATCGGCATCGACTCCGGCTCCACCACGGTCAAGCTGGTGGTCGTGGACGAAAAGAGCCAGATCTTGTACACCAACTATCAGCCCAATCTCGGCAACCCGCTGCCCCTGATCCGGGAACAGCTGCTGAAAATTTATCAGGAGCACCCCGGTCTGCAGGTGGCCAGCGTGACCACCACCGGCTACGGCGAAGAGCTGGTGAAGAACGCCTTCCGCTGCGACTATGGTCTGGTGGAGACGGTGGCGCACTTCACCGCCGCCAAATACTTCATGCCGGATGTGGACTTCATCATCGATATCGGCGGTCAGGACATGAAGTGCTTCAAGATCGAGGACGGTGCCATCAGCAACATCTTCCTGAACGAAGCCTGCTCCTCCGGCTGCGGCAGCTTTTTGCAGACCTTTGCGCAGGCGCTGGGCTACGACGTCAAGGAGTTTGCCGCACTGGGGCTGTTCGCAGACCGCCCGGTGGATCTGGGCAGCCGCTGCACCGTGTTCATGAACAGCTCGGTTAAGCAGGCCCAGAAGGACGGTGCCAGCATCGAGAATATCTCGGCAGGTCTGTCCATCAGCGTGGTCAAGAACGCACTGTACAAGGTGATCCGCGCCTCCAGCCCGGAAGAGCTGGGCCGCAAGATCGTGGTGCAGGGCGGCACCTTTTATAATGAGGCTGTGCTCCGCGCCTTTGAAAAGGAGATGGGCGTTGAGGTCATCCGCCCGGACATTGCCGGCCTGATGGGCGCTTACGGCGCAGCACTGTTCGGCCTGCGCCAGAGCCAGAAGGCCCGCAAGACCGTTTCCGGCATGATGAGCCAGCAGGAGCTGGAGACCTTCGAGCAGAAGGTGGTCAGCGTCAAGTGCGGCGGCTGCGGCAACCATTGCCAGCTCACCGTCAACACCTTTGCCGATGGCCGCAAGTTCATCTCCGGCAACCGCTGCGATAAGCCCGTTACCGGCAAGAGCGAGGACAACAGCCTGAACCTGTACGCCTACAAGCAGCAGCTGCTGGCCAGCTACAAGCCGGTGCCCGGCAAACGCGGTTCCATCGGCATCCCGCTGTGTCTGGGCTTCTACGAGCTGCTGCCCTTCTGGTGGGCATTCTGGACGAAGCTGGGCTTTGCGGTGCACACCAGCCCGGTGTCCAGCCGCGGGCTGTATCTGGCCGGTCAGGCCACCATCCCCAGTGACACCGCCTGCTTCCCGGCAAAGCTGAGCCACGGCCACATCAAGGCACTGAGCCAGATGCAACTGGACGCTATCTTCTACCCCTGCCTGACCTACAATATTGACGAAGGTCTGGGCGACAACCACTATAACTGCCCGGTGGTGGCTTACTACCCCGAAGTTCTGGCCGGTAACTGCCCGGAGCTGGAAGGCAAGAAGTTCATCTATGACTATGTGGGCATCCACCGTCCGAAGGACTTTGTGCACAAGATGGCAAAGGACGTTCTGCCCAAGTACTTCAGCGGCATTTCTGAGAAGGAAGTGCAGGAGGCCGCCGATGCCGCCTATTCCGAGTACGAAGCCCACATGGCAAAGATCCGCGTGAAGGGCAGCGAGATCATCGACGAGGCACGCCGTCAGGGCAAGCGTATCATCGTGCTGGCCGGCCGCCCGTATCATGTGGATCCGGAGGTCAACCACGGCATCGACCGTCTGATCACCCGCCATGGCGCAGCCGTTGTCACCGAGGACAGCATTTCCAACCGGGTGCAGAAGTTCCCCACCAGCGTGCTGAACCAGTGGACTTACCACAGCCGCCTGTATGCCGCCGCCAAATACTGCACCACCCAGAAGGATATGGATCTGGTGCAGCTGGTGTCCTTCGGCTGCGGCGTGGACGCCATTACCACCGACGAGACCCGCGAGATTTTGCAGGAGGGCAGCAAGCTCTACACCCAGCTCAAGATCGACGAGATCACCAATCTGGGCGCGGTGAACATCCGTCTGCGCAGCCTGTTTGCCGCTCTGGACGAGCGCGACGAGGTTGCCGAGGAAAAGGCTGCCCCCAAGGCAGAAGCCTGATACATAGGAGGAACCTATGGAATATAATTATCCCAAATTTACCCCGGAGATGAAGAAGACCCACACCATCCTCATCCCCAACATGGCCATCACCCAGTTCCGTCTGCTGGAGTACGCCCTGCGCTACGACGGCTACAAGTGCGAAATTCTGGGCAACTGCGGCAGTGCTGTGGCGCAGCTGGGCCTGAAATATGTCCACAATGACACCTGCTATCCGGCTCTTCTGGTCATCGGCCAGTTTTTGGACGCGCTGAACAGCGGCAAGTATGATCTGGATCACACCGCCCTGCTCATCACCCAGACCGGCGGCGGCTGCCGTGCTTCCAACTACATCCACCTGCTGCGCAAGGCACTGGTCAAGGCCGGTTACCCGCAGATCCCGGTGGCCAGTCTGAACTTCTCGGGTCTGGAAAAGGACAGCGGCTTCCAGATGACCATCCCGCTGGCACGCCGCGCCATCGCCTGCATTTTCTACGGCGATATGCTGTGCGCCCTGCGCAATCAGGTGGCACCCTACGAGAATGAAAAGGGTGCTGCCGATAAGATGGTGGACCTGTGGGTCACCCGTCTGGGCCGGGTGCTGCTGGCCGGCAAGGGCTACACTTCCCGGGAAATGAAGCACACCTTCCCACTCATCGCTGCCGACTTTGCCAACATCCCGGTCACCCGGGTGCCCAAGGTCAAGGTGGGCGTTGTGGGCGAGATCTACGTCAAGTACAGCCCGCTGGGCAACAATGACCTGCAGAAGTTCCTGGAAAGTCAGGACTGCGAGGTCAACTTCCCGGGTCTGATGGGCTTTGTGCAGTACTGCGCCTTCAACATGGGCGAGGATCACATCCTGTACGGCGGCAAACTGGCCGTCAAGGTGGGCACCGACCAGCTGCTGAACTGGCTGGACAGCGTGGAGCGCGCCATGCTCAAGGCCGAAAGCGATGCAGGGTTCTATGCGCCCGGCCCCTTCAAGGAGCTGGTGGAAAAGCCCGAGGGCATCATTTCGCTGGGTGCCAAGATGGGCGAGGGCTGGCTGCTGACCGCCGAGATGATCGAGCTGGTGCAGGGCGGCTACGGCAATATCGTGTGCGCCCAGCCCTTCGGCTGCCTGCCGAACCATATCGTGGGCAAGGGCATGGTGAACAAGATCCGCGCCTTGTACCCCAGCGCCAACATCACCCCCATCGACTACGACCCCAGCGCCACCAAGGTCAATCAGGAAAACCGAATCAAGCTGATGCTGGCCGTCGCCAAGGAGCGACTGAACGCCCCGGCGGAGGCAAAGCCCCTGACCGCCGAGGAGATCGCAGGCGGTGCACCGAAGGTCGGAGCGACTGTATAAAGGCCCTTCTATAAAAATACATTTCCTCACTGCCCGGAAAGCAGCCGCTTTCGCTCCGGCAGTGAGGTTTTTGATTTTTGATAGAAGTAACTTTACCAAAAGTCTCTTCTGGATTCTGGCAGAACCTACAAAAAATGAAAGGAACCTTGACAGAACAGGGGGAAAGGAATTACTCTGTAGCCATAAGATGGGAGGAATGAAACCAATGATTGCGGATACAAAGAAAAAACGGGTGCTCCGGTTTGCAGCGTTCTTGCTGCTTGCAGCAATGCTGTTGACATCCTGCGCTTCGGCGGGAAAATCAACAACGGTAAGCCAGCTTCAGCTGGGGCAGAAATATCTGAGTGAGATGAATTACTCCGAAGCGATCGCGGCTTTTACCGAGGCGATCCGGCTGGACCCGAACGACATTCAGGCGTATCTGGGCCGTGCACAGGCGTATGAAGCTCTGGAAAAATATGAGAAAGCCAGAGATGACTACACCGCAGTGATCGAAAAGGCCGGAGAGATGCCGTATACGCAGGCACAGGCATATGCGGGCCGTGCAGAGATCAACGAAACGCTGGACGAACCGGTGAGCGCAGAGCTGGATTACAGCAAGGCGCTGTCACTGCTGGAAAAGGACGGCACAGGGGATGCAGAAAATATCGGGCAGGAGACGGTCGCGGCCCTGCTGATCCGGACATTGTACCGCCATGCGGCGGTCTGCATCGGGCTGGAACTGCGGGATAAGGCACTTGCAGATTACGACAGACTGGAACAGCTGGGCGAAGATGTGAGCAGCGACCGTGATGCCATGAACGATATTCCGGCAGACACCGGGGCAGATGCAGAGATCCCTTCTGATCTGGAAGAGCCGGATACAGGGGAAGCCACGGCCAGCCGGGAGACCACTGCGGCGGAAGAAGCAAAGGCAGATTCCGGCAAAGAAGAACCGGCGGCTTCTTCCACCAGCGTATCTTCCAGCACGTCCTCGTCCTCGAAAGCGGAGGAAAAGCCGGCTTCTTCGGTCTCTCAGGCACCTGCGGTGGAGCCGGAAACAAGTTATTCTACAACGAACAGTAAAACAGAAGATGGCTATCTGGATGGAACCAGTACCTATACGGAAAAAACAACAGTGACCTATCAGGTCGGCGGAAAGAAACTCAGTGTAAAGTACGATTACAACGAAAAGTTCGTGTTCTCGGACGGAACGCCGGACGACGGCCCGGTGGGCGTAGAACGGGTCGGCTACACACGCACGGGTTATACGATAAGGCGGGATACCTATACGCTCTCCGAGCCGGTGACGTCGGTCGAGCGTGTGGGCAATGATCATGTGATCATCTATGTCCCGGCGGGCACGACCATCAGTGTTTCGGAAAGCTGCGATACGACTTTGGATGAGGAAGCCGCATACGACATGTGGCTTTGCACGCTGGATGGTGTGAGCACGGAAGCGGACCGCAAGGCAGAATGTACGAACGACACGACCCCGTGGGATGATTCGCGGCTGACATACAACGGCACATCGGTCACGCTTCAGAAGGATCAGATGTGCAAGGTATTTTGCTATGACCTTTGGTCACCGCGCCGCAGCCATGGCGGCGTTACCTTCTGCGCGGTCTGAGCACTGAGCAGCATATAAAATAAAAGCAGAACCCCCTCCTGTCCGTATCCGGATGGGAGGGGGTTCGTTTATGCCTTAGAACAGTTCAAAAGGGGAAACCATCACTTCTGCTTCTTCAGGTAGATGTGGTGGGGCAGACCGGCGATGTACAGCGGGGTCAGCTCGGCCTGGATCAGCGGGCGGGCGTACTCCAAAAACTCGTCGGTCATCTGGGTGTGGTTTGCGTTCATCCAGCTCAGCGGTACCTTCTTTTCGAGGTTTGCAACCTCGCTGATGGGGTGCAGCTCGGTGGTGCACTGGTACGGGCTGTTGGAGATGCGCTTCAGAGCCACCATCTGGCCGGTGACGCCCTCAAAGGCAGCCTTGGCAGCGGCACCGCCCACCTGATAAGCTTCGGTGATGTCGGTGCGGCTGGTCAGATGGCCGGCGCAGCGCTGCAGGGTAGAAAGCTCGATGCAGCGGGTCTTGGTGTCCAGATTGCGTGCCACCACGTTGGCAAGGTAGCGGGCGGTGCCGGTCAGGGCCTTGTGGCCGAAGGCGTCCACCGCGTGCACATCGTCGGCCAGCTCGCAGACATAGCGGCCGTCCTCCAGCTTGACGCCTTCAGACACGGCGATGACGATGCTGGGCTTCTTCTCCTGCATGGCGCGCACTTTCTCGACGAAGTGATCCACGTTGAAGGGCACTTCGGGCAGGCAGATCATGTCCACGCCCTCGCAGTCATCGCTCTTGGCCAGCGCTGCAGCGGCGGTCAGCCAGCCGGCGTTGCGTCCCATGATCTCCACCACGGTGACGTACTTGGTGCCGTACACGGTGGCGTCACGGATGATCTCCTTCATCACAACGCCGATGTACTTGGCCGCAGAACCGTAACCGGGGGTGTGGTCGGTGACCATCAGGTCGTTGTCGATGGTCTTGGGCACGCCCATGAAGCGGATGTCGCTCTGGATGCGCTCGCCGTACTCGGCCAGCTTGCCGATGGTGTCCATGGAGTCGTTGCCGCCGATGTAGAAGAAGTAGCCGATGTTCAGCTTTTCCAGAATGGCGAACAGCTTTTTGTAGACGGCTTCGTCGGTGTGCCAGTCGGGCAGTTTGTAGCGGCAGCTGCCCAGAAAGCTGGACGGGGTGCGCTTGAGCAGCTCAATGTCCAGATCGTCCGTCAGCACGGTGGAAAGGTCCACCACGCGCTCCTCCAGCAGACCGGCAACGCCGTTGCACATGCCGTAAACGATCTCAGCGCCGCGGCTCTTGCAGCTCTCGAATACGCCTGCCAGACTTGCATTGATGACGGAGGTAGGGCCGCCAGACTGACCAACGATTGCATTTTTACCCATGATGATTTCTCCTTTTTTGTTTTTTCTGTTTCGGCAATTTATAAAACGTGCAGGATGCACGAAAACAGACGCGGAAAAGGGGTTACAGCCGGATATGACGCGGGGTGCCGTTGACGTAGACGGGAGTCACCTCGTCCAGGATCAGCGGGCGGGCGTATTCCTCAAACGCCGCAGTCACCTGCATCCCGTCGGGGGCGATCCAGTCCAGCGGCACCTTCTTTTCAAGGTTTGCCACCTGCTGCACATCCACCGACTTGGTGATGCACTGGTAGGGATAACTGGAGATGCGTTCCAGCGCGATCATGCGGCCGCTTTCGCCCGCAAAGGCAGCAGCGGCGGCTGCGCCGCCCACGGCGTAGGCCTCGTTCACATCGGTGCGGCTGGCCAGATGGCTGGCGCAGCGCTGCAGGGTGGAGAACTCGATGGCGCGGCTCTTGCAGTTCAGCTTGTCGTGGATCAGCTCCGACAGATACCGGCTGGTGCCGCTGAGGACGGCCTTGTGGCCGAAGGCGTCCAGCTGGCCGGCGGTGGACACAAGATCGCACAGATAGGTGCCGTTGGCGGTCTTGACGCCCTCGCTGGCCGCGATGATGACATTGGGCTTGACCCGCTGCAGCTCATCCACCCGGGTCAGGAACTTGTCCTCGTCGAAGGGGACCTCCGGCAGAAGGATCAGATCCGGGCCTTCGCAGTCGTCGCCGCCGGCAAGGCAGGCCGCGCCGGCCAGCCAGCCTGCGTGGCGGCCCATGATCTCGGCCACGGTCACGCTGCGGATGTCATACACGGAGGAATCGCGGATGACTTCCTTTAAGATGGTGGCGATATACTTTGCCGCCGAGCCGTAACCGGGGGTGTGGTCGGTCAGGCACAGGTCGTTGTCGATGGTCTTTGGCACACCGATGAACCGCACGCTGCTGCCCACCCGCTCACCGTAGAGGGAAAGCTTTGCAATGGTGTCCATGGAGTCGTTGCCGCCGATGTAGAACACCGCGCAGATGTCGTACTTGTCAAACAGGGTGAACAGCTTGACGAACGGGGTAGAGTCGGTGTCCGGGTCAGGCAGCTTGTAGCGGCAGCTGCCCAGATAGCTGGAAGGGGTGCGCTTGAGCAGCTCGATGCTCATGCGGTCATCCAGCAGGACGTTCAGCTCCAGCATTTCTTCCTTGAGCAGACCTTCGATGCCGTACTTCATGCCGTACACCTTGTCTGCGCCCAGACTGCAGGCGACCTTGTAGACGCCCGCCAGACTGGAGTTGATCACGGCGGTGGGGCCGCCGCTCTGACCAATGATCACATTTCTGGCCATGAGAACCTCCTTTTCAAAGTTCCACTTCTTATCATTTTTCCTTGCGGCATCCCGCTTCCGCACCGCCTTTGTGGGGGTGGTCGTAAGGCCCTGCACTGCCCGCAGACCGGGCGGCAAACAAGACGGGATTTGCAAGTGATACAAAAAACAGCAGCAATGTGCATTGGCTTTTTGTAAAATGCGCAAAATCTGCTGCGATTCTATTGTACCTGTTTTGGCTGTTGTATGCAAGACCCAATTGGTTGCACAGGCAAAATAATTATGATAAAATAGAACCTGTACGGCACAGCAGGGGAAAAACAGCCTGCTCTGCACGGGAAAAATGGAGAAAGCTGGAAATACCATGGGAATTTCGCACGAATACCGCTCCGGACGCCGGGCACGTCACGGGAGCGTGAACTGGAAACTGCGCCTGCTTGGGGCGTTCATCGCCATTCTGCTGGTGTCCTACGCGATCACGGCCATTCTGGAACACGGGGCGGCGGGTGCTGATGCCACGCCGGAAGTGAATGCCGGCGGCATTGCGGAGAACATCCTTGCCCCGCTGCCCATGCAGGGCGAAGCAGCAAGCGGGGCTGACAGTACGGACAGCACCGTACAGGACAGCGCCGGAGCCGTTACGCTGGAATCTTTTGGCCCGGCACGGCAGAGCGACGGTGCAGCGGCCGTGAAAGCCCGTGATGCCAGCGTCATCCGCCAGCCCAGCTGCGGGCAGGTGGACCTGAGCTATTTCTCGGACGCTGCCTTTTTGGGCGACAGCCTGACAGTGGGCTTCTCGGATTATCAGATCAATCTGGGCGGTGCGCTGATCTGCGGCTATACCGGTGTCGGTCCGGACGCCATCGTCAACCGCAGTGCTGTGAAAAGTTCCACCCGCGGCGAAGAGATCGCGCTGGACGTGCTGGCAGCGGCACAGCCGAAAAAGCTGTATATCCTGCTGGGCACCAACACCCTCACCACGCTGGGCACGGCCGACCGGTTCCTCGCCTACTACGGCCAGATGCTGGACACCCTGCGTGAGACGCTGGGCAGTGACTGCGTGATCTATGTGCAGTCCATCCCGCCGGTGCGGCCTTCGGCGGCAGCGAAAAAGCCGGGCCTTGCCTCGGACGTGCTGCGCGGCGTGAACGAACAGCTGGCGCAGCTGGCCGACAGCAAGGGCTGCGTCTACCTTGACCTGTGGGAGACGCTGGCCGATGGCGAAGGCAACCTGAAAGAGATGCTGGCCGCCCCGGACGGCATCCACTTCTCGGCCGGCAACGGCTACGGCGCATGGGTCACCTACCTGCGCAACCACGCAAAGTACAGCGCTTCCAACTCCTGGACCATGGGCAGCGTGTACAGCACACAGTAAAAAACGCAAAAAAATCGGCTCCCGGCAGAATGCTCTCTGCGGAAGCCGATTTTACTTTATCAGAATGCACGAAGATCAGTTCATCTTCTTGCCGAAGAACTCCACCTCTTTGCCGATGAACTGCATCAGCTCATCGAACTGGTCGGGGGTCAGGCTCTGGGCACCGTCGCACTTGGCCTTGGCGGGGTTGTTGTGCACCTCGATCATCAGGCCGTCGGCACCGGCAGCCACAGCGGCTTTAGCCAGCTCCGGCACCATCCATGCATGGCCGCAGGCGTGGCTGGGATCCACCACCACAGGCAGGTGGGTCATCTTGTGCAGCATCACCACACCGGCAAGGTCGAGGGTGTTGCGCATGCTGGTCTCAAAGGTGCGGATGCCGCGCTCGCAGAGGATGACGTTCTCGTTGCCCTCGGCCATGATGTACTCGGCGCTCATGACGAACTCTTCCAGCGTGTTGGCAAGGCCGCGCTTGAGCAGCACGGGCTTTTTCTGGCGGCCCACCGCCTTGAGCAGCTCGAAGTTCTGCATGTTGCGGGCACCGACCTGGATCAGGTCCACGTTCTCGAACAGGGGCAGATGCTCGGTGTTCATGATCTCGGTGACGATGGGGGAGCCGGTGGCACGGCGTGCCAGCTTGAGCAGGTCCAGACCCTCGCTGCGCATGCCCTGGAAGGAGTAAGGGGAGGTGCGGGGCTTGAATGCACCGCCGCGCAGCAGAGAAGCACCGGCGGCCTTTACGCGCTGGGCGCAGTAGGTGATCTGTTCCTCGCTCTCGATGCTGCAGGGGCCGGCGATGACCGCGAAGTTTCCGCCGCCGATCTTAACGCCGTCCACATCGATGACGCTGTCGTCCGGGTGGAATTTGCGGTTGGCCTTTTTGTACGGCTCAGATACGCGGCGGCAGGTCTCCACCACCGGGTTTGCCAGCACCCAGCTTTCGGCCACGGCCTTGGTGTCGCCGATCAGGCCCAGAATGTGGCTCTCACTGCCCTTGGAGTCGTTGATCTGCAGGCCCATGTCCTCCAGTTCGTGGCAGAACTCGCGGACCTGTACGTCAGGGGCGTCCTGTTTGAGTACGATGATCATAGTGTTTTGTCTCCTTTGCCTTTTCCTATCGTGCGAAACGGCGAGGGAGACCGGCTCCTTTGCCGCAGCTTGTTCTATCAAACTTCAGGGTTCTGAAGTGGTGTGACGCTATGATATCACTTCAGGAAACTGAAGTCAAGAGAAAATTTGATTTTTCAAAAATTTGTGCAGAAAGGCGGTTTTGTATGGCAAAGATTCGTCTTTTTGCCAAAAAGACTGTATTTTGAACGGGAAACGTGGTAGAATGGGGACGAAAAAAGCCTTCCCCCTTGGGGGGAAGGCCTATCGAGAAGGGGAAAACAACAATGGGAAAAGAAGCAAAAACCAATGCCATGCGCATTCTGGAACGGGAAAAGGTGCCCTACACCGCCCATGAGTACGCCCACGAAGAGGGCGTGGCTGTGGCCGGTGTGGATGTGGCAGGCAGCATGGGCGAAGATCCGGCCTGTGTGTACAAGACGCTGGTAACGCAGGGCAACAGCAAAAATTACTTTGTGTTTGTCATTCCGGTGGCGGCGGAGCTGGATCTGAAGGCCGCCGCCCGCAGCGTGGGCGAAAAGAGTGTAGCCATGATCCATGTAGCCGATATCAACAAGGTCACCGGCTATGTGCGGGGCGGCTGCAGCCCGGTGGGCATGAAAAAGCAGTACAAGACTGTCTTTGACGAGAGCGTCCTCGCACAGGAAAAGGTCTATGTTTCCGGCGGACGCATCGGCACGCAGGTGTGCTGCGCCCCGGCCGACCTCGTCCGCGCCGCACGGGCCACCACCGCGAAGATCATCTTCTGATTTTACAGAAATTATACTGAAACCATAAGTCATACTTAAAAAGAAAAACGATGTCGAAACTGCACAAAACTTTCGAAAGTTTTTTGACGGCATGAGAACACAAGGGAGAAATTGCCCGGGTGCTCTTTCCAAAGTGTTTTTTTTGCCGTAAACTGTATGTAGCAGGCAGACGGCAGACCGCAAAACGGGGCGTTGCCGCCCGCCGGATGCAAGGAGAAAAAGGAACTGCGGAGGGAAACTTCAATGAAGAAGATGCTGCCGGGCCACATGAGTCGAAACAAGATTCGCGCATGTCAGGGGCATCGTGCAGCTTCGGGTAAAACTCCGGGAAAGTATACGCAGAAATAAAGGCCGTGGTACGGGTGTACCACAGCCTTTTTTGTTTGCCGGATACGAGAAAGAGAGGCTTTTGGTTATGATTCGTAAGGTTGCAGTGATCATGGGTTCGGACAGCGACTGGCCGGTGGTAAAGGGCGCCTGCGCACAGCTCAAAGCGCTGGGCATCCCCTTTGAGGCGCACATCCTTTCGGCGCACCGCACCCCCGCCGAGGCGGCGGAGTTTGCAAAGAGCGCAAAGGCAAACGGTTTCGGCGTCATCCTCTGCGCGGCGGGCATGGCGGCGCATCTGGCCGGTGCCTTTGCCGCCAACACCACCCTGCCGGTGATCGGCATCCCCATGAAGGGCGGCGCGATGGATGGTCTGGATGCGCTGCTGGCAACCGTCCAGATGCCCAGCGGTATCCCGGTGGCGACCGTGGCCCTGAACGGTGCCAAGAACGCTGCATGGCTGGCCGCGGAAATTCTGGCTCTGGGCGACGATGCCCTTGCCGGAAAGCTGGCCGCCGAGCGCAAGGCCATGGCCGCCCAGATCGCAGCCAAAGAGGAAAAACTGCAGGCGGAGATCGCCGAACTGTAAAGGAGAACCAATGTCTGATTTTGCATATCCGCTGCACGAGGAATGCGGCGTTTTCGGCATCTATGACCGTGCCGGTACCGAGGATGTGGCCGCTGCTGCCTACTCGGCTCTGTATGCCCTGCAGCACCGCGGGCAGGAGAGCTGCGGCATCGCCGTGAACGACGACGGCGTCATCCAGGGCCACCGGGATCTGGGCCTTGTGAACGAGGTGTTCACCCCGGCGGTGCTGGGCAGCCTGGCCAACCCCAACGCCCATATGGCCACCGGCCATGTGCGCTACGCCACTTCCGGCAGCCGGGTGCGGGCCAACGCCCAGCCCATGATCGTCCGGCACGGCCGCGGCACCATGGCCCTGTGCCACAACGGCAACCTGACCAACGCTCTTGAGCTGCGCCGCCAGCTGGAAAACGAGGGTGCCATTTTCCACGGCTCCTCCGATACCGAGGTCATCTGCTACCTCATCACCCGCAACCGCCTGCGCATGGGCAGCATCGAGACGGCCATCAGCAAGACCATGGACGTGCTGGAAGGCGCGTACAGTCTGGTGATCATGTCCGCCACCAAGCTCATCGCGGTGCGCGACCCCCGCGGCTACCGGCCCCTGTGCATCGGCACGCTGCCCGGCGGCGGCTACGTCTTTGCCAGCGAGAGCTGTGCGCTGGACGCTGCCGGTGCCACCCTGCTGCGGGACGTGGAGCCCGGCGAGATCGTGGTGGCCGACGCCAAGACCGGTGAGCTGCGCAGCATCAACGACCACTGCGGCCGCCCGGACACCCAGATGTGTGTGTTCGAGTTCATCTATTTCTCCCGTCCGGACAGCATCATCGAGGGCAGCTCGGTGCACGAAGCCCGCAAGCAGGCGGGCCGCTTCCTTGCACAGGAGCACCCGGTGGAAGCCGATGTGGTCATCGGCGTGCCGGACTCCGGTCTGGACGCAGCCCTCGGCTACTCGCAGGAAAGCGGCATCCCCTACGGCATCGGCTTTATCAAGAACAAATACATCGGACGCACCTTTATTCAGGGCAGCCAGAAGCAGCGCGAGAACAGCGTGCGCATCAAGCTGAACGTGGTGTCCAGCACCGTCAAGGGCAAGCGCGTGGTGCTGGTGGATGACTCCATCGTGCGCGGCACCACCTCCGCCCGCATCATCAAGCTTCTGCGGGACGCAGGCGCTACCGAAGTGCACTTCATGGTGTCGGCACCGCCCTTCAAGTATCCGTGCTACTTCGGCACAGACATCCCGGATCAGAAACTGCTGGTGGCCACCGGCCGCACGGTAGATCAGATCAACGAGATCATCGGAGCCGACACCCTGGGCTATCTGTCCACCGAACATGTGGTGCAGCTGGCCAAGAACGCAAAATGCGGATTCTGCACCGCCTGCTTCACCGGCGAATATGCCGTGAAGCCGGATGAGGTGCTTTCCACCGATATTCACGAACGCCACCTGAACGACCGTCCCAAGGACGAGAAAAAGTTAGGAGAGTAAGACCATGGAAAAGAGCTATTCTGAAAGCTACGCAGCCGCCGGTGTGGACATCACCGCAGGCTATCGTTCCGTTGAATTGATGAAGCAGTATGTGGCCCGTACCATGAACGAGCACTGCATCGGCGGTCTGGGCGGCTTTGGCGGTCTGTTCGAGCTGGACTGCACCGGCTACAAGCACCCGGTGCTGATCTCCGGCACCGACGGCGTGGGCACCAAGCTGAAGATCGCCATGATCATGGACAAGCACGACACCATTGGCATCGACTGCGTTGCCATGTGCGTCAACGATGTGATCTGCGCCGGTGCAAAGCCGCTGGTGTTCCTGGATTACATCGCCTGCGGCCGCAACATTCCCGAGAAGATCGCCGAGATCGTCAAGGGCGTGGCCGAGGGCTGCGTGCAGGCCGACTGCTCTCTGGTGGGCGGCGAGACTGCCGAGCACCCGGGCATGATGCCGGAGGACGAGTACGATCTGGCCGGTTTCACCGTTGGCGTCGTGGACAAGGAAAAAATCCTGAGCAACGATTCCATGAAGCCCGGCGATGTCATCATCGCTCTGCCTTCCACCGGTGTGCACTCCAACGGCTTCTCGCTGGTGCGCAAGATCTTTGACATCGACGGCAACCCCGACGTGCTGCACACCACGCCCGCCGAGCTGGGCGGCAAGAGCCTGGGCGAGGCCCTGCTGGCTCCCACTAAAATTTACGTTAAGCCGGTGCTCAAGGTGCTGGAGGAAGTGGACGTGAAGGGCATTTCCCACATCACCGGCGGCGGCTTCTACGAGAATATCCCCCGCAGCCTGAAGAAGGGCTGCTGCGCCCGCATCAACAAGGCAGACGTCCGCACCCCGGCGCTGTTCCACCTGATGCAGGAAGTTGGCCACATCTCCGAGCACGATATGTTCAACACCTTCAACATGGGCGTCGGCATGGTGCTCACCGTGCCTGCCGAGCAGGCCGACAAGGCTCTGGACATCCTGCACGCCAACGGCGAGCCGGAAGCTTACCGTCTGGGCGTCATCGCAGAAGGCGAGGGTGTGGAGCTGTGCTGAACATTGCAGTGTTAGTTTCCGGCGGCGGCACCAACCTGCAGGCCCTGCTGGACAGCGAAGCCCGGGGCGAGAACCCCAATGGCAAGATCACCCTTGTGGTGGCTTCCAAGCCCGGCGTCTATGCGCTGGAACGCGCCGCAAAGGCCGGTGTGGAAGGCTGTGTGGTACGCCGCAAGGACTACGAAAACAGTGAAGACTTCGACGCTGCATTGCTGAATACGCTGAAAGAGCACAACATCGATCTTGTGGTGCTGGCGGGCTTTCTGTCCGTGCTCGGCCCCAGCGTCATTGCAGCCTATCCGCGCCGCATCCTGAACGTGCACCCGGCGCTCATCCCATCTTTTTGCGGGCCGGGCATGTACGGCCTGCGCCCCCACGAAGCGGCCATTGCCCGGGGCTGCAAGGTCACCGGCGCGACGGTCCACTTTGTCAACGAAGAGTGTGACGGCGGCCCCATTCTGCTGCAGAAGGCCGTGGACATCCTGCCCGGCGACACCCCCGAGGTGCTGCAGAAGCGCGTGATGGAGCAGGCCGAGTGGAAACTGCTGCCCAAGGCAGTTGCCATGGTGTGCAGCGGAGAGATCGAGTAAAAAGATAAACTGGCTCGCCCTCTCAGGCCGCTTCGCGTCCAGCTCTCCCAAAGGGAGAGCCCTTGGCAAAACCATGAACTTTGTGTGGACTGCCAAAGCCTCTCACTTTGAGGAAAGACTCTCCCCGGCCGGGGAGAGATGTCGCAATAGCGACAGAGTGGGGAATGTGGCAGCGCGTCAGCGCTGACGAAGAGGGCGAGGTCGTTATCCGTAAAGGAGAACAACAATGGAAAAAATCAACCTGAACGAATATCTGGCATCCAACGAGTACCCCGGCCGCGGCATTGCCATTGCAAAGGCTCCGGACGGACGGCAGATGTTCATCGGCTATTTTATCATGGGCCGCAGCGAGAACAGCCGCAACCGCGTGTTTGACCCTGTGCCGGAGCGCGGCGGCATCTGCACCATCGCAGCCGATCCGGCAAAGCTGGAAGACCCCAGCCTGATCATCTACAACCCGGTGCTGACCCTCGGCAAGACCCACATCGTCACCAACGGCGACCAGACTGACACCATCTACGACGGTATGAGCCGCGGTAAGAGCTTTGCCGACAGCCTGCGCACCCGCACCTTTGAGCCGGACGAGCCCAACTACACCCCCCGCATCTCCGCTGTGGTGTACGCCGATGGCAGCTATCAGATGAGCATTCTCAAGTCTGCCGACGGCAACGGCGAGAGCGTGCAGCGCTATTTCTTCGATTACCCCCAGCCCGTGGCAGGCGAGGGACACTTTATCAGCACCTACAAGCACAACGGCAGCCCCATCCCCAGTTTTGAGGGCGAGCCGCTGCGCTTTGCCTGCCCGCGCACCATCGGCGACTTTGCACAGGGGCTGTGGAGCAGCCTGAACGCCGACAACAAGGTGAGCCTGTTTGCCCGGGTCATCGATCTGGACAGCGGCGAGAGCGGCGACATGATCTTCAACAAATACGACGCCGTGTGCAGCGATCTGGACGACCCCGAAGAGCCGGAGCTGCTGCCCGAAGAGC
>ERZ837487.1798-NODE-1798-length-24439-cov-6.005044_pt1 | contig 24439 bp, 17 predicted proteins | sample MGYA00519911_ERZ837487 | MGnify/ENA primary metagenome ERZ837487 (study PRJEB31850, sample SAMEA3708818) | human gut metagenome | biome: human gut; feature: human-associated habitat; material: faeces | place: China | collected 2014 ... | reverse complement strand
AATTTCGATAAGTTGCATTAATTATAGCAGAAAACGAGAGATTTGGTTCAAAAATCTCTCGTTAAATCAACAAAATTTAAATCACGATGGAATTTACTCTTGCACTGGAATTTACTTTTTTAAGTCAGCCTTCCAGTTTTGAAAGGTAAAGGAAATTTTTCAAAACTGTCAAGAAAATCACGTCGTTGACAAATGTATGTATTTATGCAATAATATTTTTGATTATAGACAATGAACATATGTAAGTACAGAAGATGTAGTGAAGCAGAGATGAAGTGTCACCGGCTGAGAGCATTTCACGCGAACCTTTTGGAAATTTCAGTATGGGAGTCTTCTGATGAAAAGCATTTGCCTGGCAGATGCGCTAAGTTGGATGTTCGTGTAGCAGATCGAATACACATAAAAGAGTGCAGAGTTATAAGGACTCTGAAATAGGGTGGTACCGCGAGTAACATCGTCCCTTGTTAATCACAAGTGGCGGTGCTTTTTTTATTTTCAATAAAATGTTTACGTCCAAAGTTAAGCATAATTTCAAAATATGGAATATTTTGAAAGTTAGCTCTGAACAGTAACTTAAAATAAAAAGAGACGCTGAACTTAAAGTAGTAGAAAGGGGAATTAGAATGAAGGATAAAATCAACAGTATTTTATCAGAAGTGAAAACTAAGATTTCTGAAGCAGCAAATGAAAATGAACTGCAGAATGTGAAGAATGCATATGTTGGAAAACAGGGTGCGTTAAGTATGTTAATGAAGGAGATGCCGAAGCTTGACGCAGCGCTTCGCCCGGAGATGGGAAAGGTGCTCAACCAGGCTAAGAATCAGGTGACAGAGCTGATCAACTCTAAGAGAACAGAGCTGAAGCTGAAAGCTTCTGAGGTTTCACCGGACTTTGACTGTTCTGTACCGGGAATCCTGCCGCCGAACGGAGGACTTCACCCAATCACACAGATGTGCTATGACCTGAACGATGCATTCCGTTCTATGGGATTTGAGATTTTCCAGGAGGATGACATCACAAGTGAGTTATATGCATTTGATAAATTGAACTTCCCTCCGAATCATCCGGCAAGAGAGAGTATGGATACCTATTGGCTGGAGGGTCATGACAGTGGAAGCACGAATGAGAAGCTTTGCCTGAGACCACATTTGACAGGAGGAAGTGTTCGTTATATGCAGACACACAAACCGCCGTATCGTTTTGTATATCCGGGACGTGTATATCGTAACGAGACAACAGATTCACATCATGAGAGAGCATTTTTCCAGTATGAGGCTCTGATCGTGGATAAGGATATCAAGTTCACAGACGGAAAAGTTATGATCCAGAGCATTTTAAGTAAAGTATTCGGAAGAGACGTTCCGGTAAGAATGCGTTCCGGTTTCTTCCCATTTGTAGAGCCAGGATTTGAGATTGACATGGAGTGTCAGGTGTGCGGCGGAAAAGGCTGCAGCGTATGTAAACATGTGGGCTGGATTGAGGTTATGCCGGGTGGATCACCACATCCAAATGTACTTCGTGCAGCAGGACTGGATCCGGATGAGTACACAGGTTTCTATGTAAATATCGGTCTGGACAGACTGGTCATGATGCGTTACGGCGTGGATGACGTAAGATTGTTCCACAGTGGCGATTTAAGATTCCTGAGACAGTTCAGATAAGCGGAGGAGAATAAAGATGAAATTATCATTATCATGGATTAAAGATTTTGTAAATATCCCTGAAGATATGGATATGAAACAGCTTGCATATGATCTGACTATGGATACTGTTGAGGTTGAGGACGTCGAGTACCTGGCAGACCGTTTTGACCATATGGTAGTAGGTGTGATCGAGGATATCGAGCCACATCCAAATGCAGACAAACTTCGTGTCTGCAAAGTAGACATCGGTGACGGTGAGATCAAAGATATCGTCTGCGGTGGTATCAATCTGGAAAAAGGTATGCGCGTTGCCGTATCCTGCCCGGGAGCAATTGTCCGCTGGCATGGAGAGGGAGAGCCTGTTGAGATCAAGAAGTCTAAACTTCGCGGCGTGGCTTCCTACGGAATGATCTGTGCATCTGATGAGATCGGACTGGGAGATCTCTTCCCGGCATCTCAGGAAGCAGAGATTCTTGACCTGTCCGCATTTGACGTACCGGCAGGAACAACTCTGGCAGATGCATTGGATCTGAATGATGTTCTTCTTGAGATTGATAACAAATCAATGACAAACAGACCGGATCTGTGGGGACACTATGGTATCGCCCGCGAGATCGCAGCATTATACAATCTGCCATTAGCTGAGATCAAGCCATTTGAGACAGATGTACAGTCTGATTTTAATGTAGAGATTGCTGATCCAGACAGATGTCCAAGATATATCGGAGTAGAAATGTCTGGTGTAAATGTAAAAGAGGCGCCATACCAGATGCAGAATAGAATTTGGAAGGTTGGTATGCGTCCAATCAATGCATTGGTTGACATTACAAACTATGTGATGCTCGCAACTGGTAACCCGACACATGCATTTGACGCAGATAACATTTCTGATCACATCGTTGTAAGACATGCAGCAGAAAATGAGAAGTTACTTCTTCTGAACGACAAAGAGCTTTCTCTTTGTACAGATGACCTTGTAATTACAGATTCCGAGGGACCTGTTGCACTGGCCGGTGTTATGGGTGGAGCAAAGGATTCTATCCTGCCTAAGACAGAGCGTGTCATTCTTGAGGTCGCAAACTTTGAAGCAGCAGGAATCAGAAGAACTGCACTTCGTTATGATAACCGTACGGAAGCTTCTTCAAGATATGAAAAAGCTATCGATCCTGAGAGATGCGACCAGGCACTTGCACTTTCCATGCAGTATTTCAAAGAGCTGTATCCGGAAATGAAAGTGACAGGTTACTGTGATAAATATGTAAAGAAACTCAAGAGAGCTGAGATTGATGTAAACCTTGTATGGCTTGAGAAGAGACTTGGAAAGCATCTGACAAATGATGAGATCCAGGGCAAGCTTGAGAAACTTGGATTTGATGTACAGATCAATGGGGAGGACATGCACGTTATCGCTCCGACATGGCGTTCTACAGGTGACATTTCCATTAAAGATGATGTAATGGAAGAAGTTGCCAGAATGTATGGATACGACAATTTCGAGCCAACATCATTTACAACAACATTTGACAGTGCAATCAATCAGAAAGATCAGGATCTTGTAAGAAATATGAAAGAGTTCCTTGCAATTCGTTGTGGAATGCAGGAAATCTACACATATCCTTGGGTAAATGATGTATATCTGAATGCAATTATGCAGACGACAGAAGGAATGCTTCGTCTTTCAACACCACCGGCACCGGATCTCAGTTACCTGCGTGCTTCTCTGCTTCCGAACATTTGCGAGGCAGTTGCAAAGAATGAGCGTTACTTCAATGATTTCTCAATCTTTGAGGAAGCTCAGGTATTCCATGATGCGAACTATACTTCACCATACGACAAGTCTGAGTTATTGCCAGAGCAGCGCCGCCACATTGCCGGAGCATTTGCAAGTTCAGTTAAGGACGTAAAGGAACTCTTCCAGGAAGCCAAAGGTGTTCTGGAGTATATGCCACGTTATACACATCAGGCAGCATTTGAGTTCAGAAAAGAAGAGAAACCAGTATGGGCTGACAATGTAGTATGGCTCAACATTTATTGTGGAGACGAGAAGATTGGTGATATGGGACTTCTGGCTAAGAAGGCATCTATGGACTGCGGAATCAAGAACTTGTCCGTAATGCTTTTTGAATTAGATGTTCTGAAACTGAAACCACTCATTTCCAGAACTAATAAATTCACTCACCTTGCAGCATATCCGGAGAACGAGTATGACATTTCCATGCTCTTTGACTCCAATGCAGTATGGAGTGATATGCATGAGGCAATTCTTGGCAAGAAAAAAGCCAGCGAGTTCCTTAAGAAAGCAGATTTCGTAGACGAGTACCGTGGAAAACAGATTCCACAGGGCAAGAAATCTGTAACAATCAGACTGACCATCGGCTCTAATGAGAAGACACTGACTTCCCAGGAGATTGAAAATGTAGCAAATCAGGTTATGAAGAAGCTGCAGAAGAAGATGGGAGCAGAGCTGAGAACTCAGTAAAAATGTGTTAGATAATTCGACATAATATAATAATCCAGCCAGCTGTCATCAGATATGATGAATTTTTACAAATTTTGCTGCGCTATCTATTAAATCTGTGCGTGCAAACTCGCCAAAGGGCGGCTCAGACAGTGCACTTACAGATTAATGATGCTCGCAAAATGTTGCAAATTCCTCAATTATCTGAGTAACAGTTGGCTGGATTTTGTTATGTGCGATGTTATTGGGAGGAGGAAGGGAAGAAGAGAGTGTGATGGTTGAATTTAATTATGCTTGAAGCTCTTCATAGAGTGCGAAGTTGCAGATTTATTTATTGCAAAACTATCATATATGTGTTATTCTAACGTCACGCAGATGGCGATTCTTGTTATCTGCAAAAGGTATCTATTTAATTTCATTCATTTCGGAGGCTCAGAGTATCGGGTGTTATTCCAAAGTGATGAACGTGTGACAAGTGAATATAGGCTGGGAAGGGAACCTGGTGCGGCACAGGATGTTATTTGAAGATTAGCATTTCCAACTGGAATATACTATTAATATATGGTAAAATATCTATAGATAATCTTTTCTCAGACTGTAGACAGTTGTCGGAGAGGAGAGTATATGTCAAAAAGAACAGGAATTAAAGTACAAGAGAACCGCACGGATGACGATTTTATCATGCTTCCGACCGTAGATTTTTGTTTCAAAGAACTGATGAGAAATGAAAAGGTGCGAAAAGGAATTATTGCAGCATTGTTGGGAGTAAGACCAGAAGAAATCAAGGAGACCAGACTGTTGCCGACCATACTCAGAAAAGAGTACGAAGACGATAAATATGGAATTTTGGATGTTCGAGTTGAAATGCATGATGGCACGCAGATAGACTTTGAGATGCAGGTGGCAGAATTTGATTTTTGGAAAAAACGGATTGTGTTTTATTTAAGCAAGATGGTCACAGATCAGATTCATAAAGGTGATGATTATGACAAAATTCAGAAATGCATTCATGTCAGTATTCTGGATTTTGTACATTTCCCGGAGGATAACAGGTACTATCGAAAAATTACATTTTGCGATACAAAAACGGGAGAGATTTATACAGATATCATGGAGATTCATGTGTTGGAATTGGGGAAGTTACCACCGGAAGATCAGAACGAAGAAGGAATCATAAGGTGGATGCGATTTCTCAATGCAAAGAGCCGGAAGGAGTTAAAAGAGATGGCAAAGCAGGACGAGTATTTTGGAGAAGCGTATGAAGAACTGGACAGACTCAGTGCGGACGAGAAGAAACGTCTGGAGTATGAGACGAGATTGAAGTATAAAAGGGATAAGTATGCACAGCTCCATTATGCGACCAGGATTGGAAGAGAAGAAGGCGAACGGATTGGAAGAGAAGAAGGTGAACGGATTGGAAGAGAAGAAGGTGAACGGATTGGAAAAGAAGAAGGTAAGAGTGAAATGATTCGTTCCATGTGGAAGGCAGGGGTTTCGGAAGAACAGATTGCGTCAATTGCACAGAAGACAGTGGAAGAAGTGAGAAAATTGTGTAAATAATTTTGGGACAGGAAGAACTGGCGAGCACAGTTAATATAGCCTCCGGCAGGATTGCAGAAGGTGAGTATCTTGCGGTTATACAACATGAATCGAACCGCTTAGTATATACAAAAATAGTCTTGTGATTTTTACTAATGAAATATCCATACGCTTTGGTGGATATGTATAAAAATTACACAAAAATCGGCACAACTTACTTGACAATTGTGCAATTTAGAGACTATAGTTAAGTATAAACGTTCTGATTTAGGGCTATTTTCTAAAATATTTCGTATTATAGAAAACTGTTAGAATTTCAGTATATTTTTTGAGAAATCATTAAAAAAGTGCGAGTTTTTTAGAGAGTTCTGTGATGATATGTGGCTTTGGTCAGACAGATAACAAGAAGGGGGCGGCTTATGAAATCTGTGATTGAAAGACTGGATGATATTGAGAACACTGCGCGCAGTATTGTGGCGAAGGCAGAAGAAGATAAGAGTCAGGTTGAGCAGGAGATTCAGGCGCAGAGAGATCAGTTTGATAAAGAACTGGATGAGAAGACGCAGGCAGAACTTACCAGAATCCGGGAAGATGGAAAGCGGCAGGTCGATGAACTCCTGAAGAGTCAGCGTGAGAAGAATCACGAGGCAGTTCAGACATTGGAAAAGGAATATGAGACGGCTCATGCAGTTTATGCAGAAGGTATTTTGCGTCATATAATAGAAGTGTAATATAAGATGCCAGTGGGAGCGTGAAGCGAGGAGTAAACCACAGGTATCAGAATTTCAGACATTTCAAAAAGAAATATAGCGAGGAAGAGAACAATGGGCAATGTGATGGCATACAGCGGACTTACGACGAAGATCCGCGCAATGCAGGCAAAGCTTCTTACACAGGCTGACTATGAGACTATTTCCGGTTTTACGGATGTTGTGCAGGTGGTGGAATTTCTGAAGACGAAACCGGCCTACGCAGTCTATATGGATCAGTTGGAACTGGCGCATCTTCATCGAGGTGATATTGAGAAGATGTTGTATCAGTCTCTGTATAATGATTACACAAGAATCTTCCGGTTTGCGGGAATCGACCAGAAGAAATTTCTGAAGATTTACTGGAAGAAGTATGAAGTCAGTGTGATCAACTATTGTCTGAGAATCGTATTTAACCATTATGACAAGCCTTATGACCTGGATTATAAGAAGGAATTTTTTGATAAATACTCAAAACTTTCTATTGATAAGTTGATAACTTCCACAAATATCGACGAACTTGTGGATAACTTACGGGGCAGTGAGTATTATGAAGCATTAAAACCAATCCGGGATTCCGGGGCAGCGACATTATTTGACTACGATCAGGCACTGGAGCTTTACTATTTTACTAATTACTGGAGGCGGGGAAGAAAGGTATTCTCCGGAAAATCCAGAGAGCGTTTTTCAAGAGATGTGGGAATCAAAATGGATCTCATGAACATTCAATGGGTGTACCGTGCGAAGCAGTATTATCGTATGCTTCCGGCAGAAATCTATGCACTGACGCTTCCATATCATTTTCATTTAAGTACGGAAGAATTTAAGGCAATCGTGGAAGCACCGAATGCGGAAGAGATGAAAAAGCAGATTGAGAATACTTACTATGGAACACATGTCCACATGAAAGAGGGGCAGTCCATAGAAAAGAGTATCAAAGATATTTTACGGGATCTCTATATATCTGACAGGCAGAAGGATCCTTATTCCGATGCAACGATGCACGCATTTTTATTCTTGAAGGAGCAGGAAATCGACAAGCTGACGACAGCGTTAGAGTGTATCCGTTATGGACTGACCAGACAGGAGATATTGACATACTTGGGAGGTGAGAGCAAGTGATTGTAAAAATGAGATTCTTAAATATCAGCGGTCCGAGAGATGACATCGACCGGGTATGCGAGAAATATCTGTCAAAATATGAGATGCAGATTGAAAATGCGGTGACAGAACTTAAGACGACGGAAAATATCATGCCGTTCGTGGAAGTGAACCCGTACAGAGATCCGCTTGCAAAGGCAGAGCAGTTCGCACAGCTTCTGCCGGAGGACGGGGAAATTCGGGCAGATCTGTCAGGATCAAAGGATGATATGCTGGCGCTGATCCGGGATCTGAATCATGATTATCTGGGACTTGTGGAAGACAGAGAAAGGCTGAAGCTCAAGAAGGAAGAATTGCTTGGAAAGGAAAATGTCCTGAAACCATTTTCTGCGTTGAAAGTGGATGTTCATAAAGCATTGCAGTATCAGTACATGCAGGTACGGTTCGGACGCATTTCGCTTGACTATTACAGACGTCTTGAAAAATATCTGGCCGACAGTCTGAATGCCATATTTCTGGAGGCTGGAAAAGACAAAGGTTTTGTCTATGGCTGTTACATAGCGGCAAATGCGGATATTGCGAAAGCGGATAACACATTCCGGGCACTGCACTTTGAGAGAATTGACGTGACAGATGCTTACATCGGAACTCCTAAAGAAGCGTGTGAGAAGCTGGATCAGGATATTGAAGCAGTGCAAAAAGATATTGACGCAGATGAGGATAAGATTACAGCACTTATGAAACGTAATGCAGCCAAGCTTCTGGGAGCGAGAAAGAGACTGCAGGAGCTTGCGGACAACTTTGATATCCGTAAACTTGCAGCGAGAGTGACCAGTGAGGATGAGAGGGATGAGTTCTATATCTTATGTGGCTGGATGAGTGAAAAGGATGTAGATGCGCTTCTTGCTGAGACCCAGGATGACGATAAGGTCAGTATCATGGTCGAAGATGAGCGTGACCAGTATTTTGGTGATCCTCCGACAAAGCTTGAGAACCCGAAGGTATTTAAACCATTTGAAATGTTTATCAAGATGTACGGACTTCCGGCTCACGATGAGATGGACCCGACCATGTTCGTGGCACTGACCTATACATTTATATTCGGAGCCATGTTCGGAGATCTTGGCCAGGGCTTCTGCCTCTTTGCAATTGGCGGAATCCTGTATCTGACAAAGAAGATCAATCTGGCAGGAATTATTTCCATTGCAGGTATTTTTTCCATGTTCTTCGGATTTATGTTCGGAAGCGTATTTGGATTTGAAGATATTATTGAAGCCCGCTGGTTAAGGCCTGTATCGGCAATGACGAATCTGCCGTTTATCGGGCAGCTTAACACCGTATTCGTCGTTGCCATTGCATTTGGTATGGCACTGAATATTCTGGTGATGATCTTCAATATTATCAATTCGGCGAAAGCCCACGATAAGGAAAATATGTTATTCTCCACCAATGGTGTGGCAGGACTTGTATTTTATGGATTCCTGGTACTGACAGTAGTACTTTATATGACCGGACACAAGACTCCGGGAAATGTAATGCTTGTGATTTTCCTTGGAATTCCGGTGCTCCTCTTTGTATTTAAAGAGCCACTTGGAAATCTGGTAGAGAAACGTCATAAGAAAATGGAAGGTGGCAAGGTCATGTTCTTTGTACAGGCATTTTTTGAATTGTTCGAGACCATGTTAAGCTACTTCTCCAATACCATTTCTTATGTGCGTATCGGAGCATTTGCAGTGAGCCATGCGGCAATGATGGAAGTTGTACTGATGCTCTCCGGAGCGAGTGCGGGAAGCACGAACTGGATCATATTTGTCATCGGTAATATCATAGTCTGTGGACTGGAAGGACTGGTAGTTGGTATCCAGGTCCTGCGTCTGGAATATTACGAGATGTTCAGCCGTTTTTATAAAGGAACAGGAAGAGAATTCAAACCATTTCATAAACAGAGCGAGTAGGAGGAAGAAGTCATGACATTAACTGTAAAATTATTACTGGTGGCAGCACTGGTACTTGGAATTATCGTACCATTTGGATATTTCCTTAAGGGAGAGAGAAGTAAGAAACGTTACAAACGTGCACTTGGAGCAAATGTTGTCTTTTATTTTGGAGCATTTGCCATCGCAGCGATCATGTTATTTTCCGGAGATCCGGTATACGCTGCAGAGACAACAGCAGCCGCTTCAAATGCAACTGGATTTGGTTATATCGCAGCCGCACTGTCAACCGGTCTTTCCTGTGTCGGTGGCGGTATTGCCGTAGCAAGTGCAGCAAGTGCCGCTCTTGGAGCAATCAGCGAGGACTCCAGCGCACTTGGTAAGTCACTGATCTTCGTAGGACTGGCAGAAGGTGTGTGTCTGTATGGACTGATCATCTCCTTCATGATCCTCGGTAAATTATAAGATGAAAATGTATCTGATCAGTGATAATGTCGATACTCTGACGGGACTGAGACTGGCGGGCGTAGATGGAGTCGTTGTACATGAAAGAAACGAACTGCGTGAAGAATTAGAAAATGCCATGAATGACAAAGAAGTTGGTGTCATTCTGCTGACTGAGCGGTTCGGACGGGAGTTCCCGGATCTTATCAACGAGATTAAGTTACAGCGGACCATGCCGCTTTTGATCGAGATTCCGGACAGACACGGAACCGGACGTAAAAAAGACTTTATCACATCGTATGTGAATGAGGCTATAGGATTAAAACTATAGGAAGCAGGTGATTGTGTGACAGTAGATGAGAAGATAACAAGACTGCAGGAATCTGCAATGCAGGAGGCAAGAAGCAAAGGGAATGCGATTGTGGAACAGCATAAGAAGGCACTTACCCATGTCTTTGAGCAACATAAAGCAGAGGCACTGATACAGGCAGACACAAGGATCAAGGCTGAAAAGACCAGCGTGAAGCAGCAGCTTGGTATGGCGAATTCAAAGGCTGCGCTGGAACTTAAGCGAGAGCTTGGAGCTGCACAGAAACGTCTGAAAAAGCAGCTTTTTAAAGAAGTCGAAGAAAAACTGTCTGCATATATGAAGACGGAAAAATATCAGGATCTTCTGGTAAAATATATTGAAAAAGCGGTAGCATATTCTGACCGCGGCGAGATGACGATTTATGTTAATCCGACAGACGCAGATAAGAAAGCGTATCTGGAGGAGAAGACAGGATTTACACTGAGTATCAGCAAAGAAGACTTTATTGGTGGAATTCGTGCAGTCATTCCAGAGAGAAATATTCTGGTAGATTATGCATTTAAGGGCGCGCTGGAGAGAGAATATCAGAAGTTCGCATTTGGAGGAGGTATGGGCAGTGGACGCTAAACATACTGGAAAAATATATGGAATTAACGGCCCTGTCATTTATCTGAAAGGCAGGACCGGATTTAAGATGTCCGAGATGGTCTATGTAGGAGAAGAACGTCTGGTAGGAGAGGTTATTTCTCTGGACAAGGACAGGACAACGATTCAGGTCTATGAGGAGACTTCTGGTCTGAAGCCGGGAGAGATTGTGGAGGGTACCGGAGATGCAGTATCTGTTATCCTCGCACCTGGAATTATCAATAATATTTTCGACGGAATTGAACGTCCGCTGGAAAAGATTGCGCAGGCAAGTAATGGCGCATTTATTACAAGAGGTGTCAGTGTAGATTCTCTGGATCTTGATAAGTTGTGGGATACACACATGACGGTTGCAGAAGGTGACGCACTCCAGGGAGGGGCAATCATTGCAGAAGTTCCGGAGACGCATGCGATCGTGCACAAATGTATGGTTCCGCCGGATGTGGAAGGAATCGTGGTCAGTGTCGTACCTGACGGACAGTATCATATCAATGATACACTTGTTGTGATCGAGACAACAGAAGGGGAGAGAAAAGAACTCTCCATGATGCAGAAATGGCCGATCCGTGTGCCAAGGCCGGTGCATCACCGTTATTCTGCAAGAGTTCCGCTTGTGACGGGACAGCGTGTCATGGATACTATGTTCCCTCTGGCGAAAGGCGGAACAGCCGCAATTCCGGGAGGATTCGGAACAGGAAAGACGATGAGCCAGCATCAGATCGCAAAATGGTCCGATGCGGACATTATTGTATATATCGGATGCGGAGAGCGTGGAAATGAGATGACACAGGTTCTGGAGGAGTTCTCAGAACTGGTGGATCCAAGAACGGGGAATCCGCTGATGGACAGAACGACTCTGATTGCCAACACATCCAACATGCCGGTAGCTGCCCGTGAGGCATCTATTTACACAGGACTTACACTGGCTGAGTATTATCGTGACATGGGATATGATGTCGCAATTATGGCGGATTCTACATCCCGCTGGGCAGAGGCTCTTCGTGAGCTGTCCGGACGTCTGGAAGAGATGCCGGCAGAGGAAGGATTCCCGGCTTATCTGGCATCCAGACTTTCTGCATTCTATGAGCGTGCCGGTATGATGCAGACATTAAATGGAGCTGTAGGTTCTGTTACAATCATTGGAGCAGTATCTCCGCAGGGAGGAGACTTCTCCGAGCCGGTCACACAGAATACGAAGCGATTTATCCGTTGCTTCTGGGGACTGGATAAGTCTCTGGCATATGCAAGACATTATCCGGCGATCCACTGGCTGACCAGTTACAGCGAGTACTTACCGGATTTAAGTGCATGGTATGCTGATAATGTATCTCCAAAGTTTGTGGACTATCGGAACCGTCTGATGAATATTCTGAACCAGGAGAACAGTCTCATGGAGATTGTAAAACTGATCGGTAGTGATGTACTTCCGGATGATCAGAAGCTGACATTGGAGATTGCCCGCGTGATTCGCCTTGGATTCCTGCAGCAGAACGCATTTCACAAAGACGATACGTGTGTATCTCTAAAGAAGCAGTTCGGTATGATGGATATTATTCTGTATCTCTATAAGAAATGCAGAGAACTGGTGGCAAGAGGTATGCCGATGTCTGTTTTGAAGGCAGAGGGTATCTTTGAGAAAGTTATCGCTATCAAATACGATGTGCCAAATGGCGAGTTACAATTATTAGATATGTACAAAGTAGATATCGACCGTTTCTACGATACAGTGATTGAGAAAAATGCATAGAAGGAGGTCAAGATCATGGCAATAGAATATCTGGGACTAAGCAGCGTTGAAGGCCCTCTGGTTGTGCTGGAAGGAGTTCAGGACGCATTCTATGATGAAATCGTGGAATTTGTAGTCGATCATAAAACAAAGAAAATGGGACGTATTGTGGAACTGAATGAGGACAAAGCAATCATTCAGGTATTTGAAGGAACCGAGAATATGTCCCTGGACAATACACATACGAGATTGATGGGACGTCCGATGGAGGTTACTGTATCACCGGAAATGCTTGGAAGAACCTTTAACGGAATCGGACAGCCGATCGATGATATGGGACCACTCATTTCCGAGGATAAACGTGATGTCAACGGACTTCCGCTTAATCCGGTCAGACGTGAGTATCCAAGAAACTATATCCAGACAGGAATTTCAGCCATTGATGGTCTGACAACACTGATCCGTGGACAAAAGCTTCCAATTTTCTCAGGAAACGGACTTCCACATGACCAGTTAGCAGCGCAGATTGTAAAACAGGCCTCTCTGGGCGGTGATTCTGATGAAGATTTCGCAATTGTGTTTGGAGCTATGGGAGTTAAGCATGACGTGGCAGATTTCTTCCGCAAGACATTTGATGAGAACGGAGTATCCGACCATGTGTGTATGTTCCTGAACCTGGCAAATGACCCTGTCGTAGAGCGTCTGATCACACCAAAGGTAGCACTGACTGTGGCAGAATATCTGGCGTTTGAGTGTAACATGCATATTCTTGTAATCCTGACAGACATGACTTCTTTTGCAGAGGCACTTCGTGAGGTATCCTCTTCAAGAGGAGAAATTCCGTCACGAAAAGGATATCCAGGTTATCTTTACAGTGAACTGGCAACAATTTATGAGCGTGCCGGAATTGTGGAAGGGGCAAATGGATCGGTGACACAGCTTCCAATCTTGACCATGCCGAATGACGACATCACGCACCCGATTCCTGACCTGACCGGATATATTACGGAAGGTCAGATCGTACTGGACCGCAATCTTTATGGACAGTCAGTTTATCCGCCAATTAATGTATTGCCGTCACTGTCACGTCTGATGAAAGACGGAATCGGAGAAGGCTATACGCGAGACGATCACCAGGCGCTGGCGAACCAGTTATTTGCTTCCTACGCAAAAGTAGGAGAGGCAAGAAACCTGGCCTCCGTTATCGGTGAAGATGAATTGTCACCACTGGATAAGAAATATCTGGAGTTCGGACGCGAATTCGAACAGCGTTATATTGGTCAAGGAACAACAGAGAACCGTACCATTCAAGAGACGCTGGATCTTGGCTGGGAACTGTTAGCACTGCTTCCAAGAGAAGAACTGGATCGAATCGATACAAAACTCATTGATTTCTATTATCCGAAGAAGAATGAAGCGTAAAAATGATTTAGAAGTGCAGGAATCTGGAAAATATGCCAGAATTCTTGCATTATAATTGCTATATTGCAAAAATGGGAAAGGAGGGAGTCTATGGATCCAAGAGAGTTTCCGACCAAGGGAAATCTGATGCTTGCCAAAAACTCGCTGGCACTTGCCAATCAGGGCTATGAACTGATGGACAAAAAACGAAATATACTTCTTAAAGAACTGATGGGACTTATCGATGAGGCAAAAGGCATCCAGGAAGAGATAGATTCCACATTTACCCAGGCATATGCGTGCCTGCAGCGCGCTAATATTGAGATGGGGATCAGCAGGGTACAGGAATTCGCATTCACTGTACCAATTGAAGATTCCATTCGTATACAGACCAGAAGTATTATGGGAACAGAGATTCCACATATCAAATATGATGAAAAGCAGAATGACCTGACTTACTCACTCGGAGATACAGGCGAGTCGCTGGATATCACCAGGGAGGCATTCCGAAAGGTAAAGAATCTGACCATCAAGCTGGCTGAAGTCGAGAACTCAGCATATCGTCTGGCAACGAACATCAAAAAGACACAGAAACGTGCCAATGCTCTGAAGAACATCACTATACCGATGTACACGAATCTGGTCTACAACATCAATAACGCGCTGGAAGAAAAAGAAAGAGAAGAATTCACAAGGTTAAAAGTAATAAAACGAAGACAATAATGAATGGGGATGTAGCAAAATGTCAAAATACTACGTCCCCATCAGCGATTAAGGGTGTCCCTAACTGTAATCAGGGGTGCCCTTTTCTTAAGGAATTCTTAGAATTTTTTAACAAAGAATTCATAGTCTGGGAAAGGGTTTCGATGTATAATAAATACCATAAAGGAAAAATTTTCATATTGTATGATAGATTCTAAGATTTGCCAGAAAATGACGGGCAGATATCTTGAAGCTTCAGATACACAGGAGGAATATTTATGGCATTGCGTAAAAAGCATGAGGTTCTGGAAGAACCGCAGGATTATGAGATAGAGCGCCGGGAGACACCGAGATATAATTCGGATCCCGAAGCGGGACTTTCGGCGGCGCAGGTGGAGCAGCACCGTGATGATGGTTGGCGCAATGTGTCAGTCGCACCACCGGCACAGACCACGAAAGAAATTATCCGGGAAAATGTCTGTACTTACTTTAACTTAATTTTTCTTGTATTGGCAATTTTGTTATGTCTTGTCGGTTCATTTCGTGATCTGACATTTCTTCCAGTCATTATTTTTAATACATTAATTGGTATTGTGCAGGAGATTCGTGCGAAAAATGTATTGGAAAAGCTGAACATGTTAAATGCACCGCATGCCAGTGTTGTGCGTGACGGGAAAAAGTCGTTAGTGGATTCAGAAGAACTGGTACTGGATGATATTGTAATATTCAAAGCGGGAAATCAGATCTGTGCCGATGCAATTGTAGTATCCGGCGAAGTGCGAGTCAATGAATCACTGTTGACTGGTGAATCTGATGAGATTACGAAAGCTCCGGGAGCGGAGCTTATGTCCGGAAGTTTTGTTGTGGCAGGAGAGTGCCGTGCCCGCCTTGATAAAGTCGGAGTGGATTCTTATATTTCCAAGCTGACCTTGGAAGCGAAGGCTATGAAGAAAGGCGAGCAGTCGGAAATGATCCGCTCACTGGACAAACTGGTAAAATTTGTCGGTATTGCATTGATCCCGATTGGTATTACGTTGTTTGTGCAAGGATTTTTCTTCAATGATCAGAGCTTCCGAAACAGTATTGTTTCCATGGTGGCAGCAGTTCTTGGTATGATTCCGGAAGGCCTGTATCTGCTGGCAAGTGTGGCGTTGGCTGTCAGTTCTATGAGACTGGCTCATAAGAAAGTTCTGCTTCACGATATGAAGAGTATTGAGACGCTGGCTCGCGTCAATGTGCTTTGTGTGGATAAGACAGGAACGATCACTGAGAATTCTATGAGTGTCAAAGACATGATTCCGACAAAGGAATATGATGCAGAGAAGATGCCGGAGTTAAATGGTCTTCTGTCTGATTTTGTGGGAGCCATGAGCAGCGATAACAGCACCATGGAGGCGTTGAAGGATTATTTTAAAAAGAAGACGGGACAGTCTGCTTCTAAGGTTGTTCCATTTACTTCTGTGACAAAATACAGTGGAGTCATGTTCGGGGAGAAGTCTTATGTAATCGGAGCTCCGGAGTTCGTGCTCCGCGAGGAGTATGATACTTACAGACCGGATATCAGCGAGTATGCAAGAAAAGGATATCGTGTACTTGTATTTGGCTCTTATGATGCAGCATTAGATGGCGGAAAATTGACAGGAAAGGTTCTGCCGATGGCATATGTCCTTCTGGCAAATCCAATCCGTAAAGAAGCACCGGAGACATTTGCATACTTTGCAGAGCAGGGCGTGGAAGTCAAAGTTATTTCCGGTGATAATCCGCTGACTGTATCAGAGGTCGCGAAAGAAGCCGGTATTGTAAATGCAGAGGAATATGTTGATGCGACGACACTTCAGACAGATGAGGATATTGCAAATGCGATTGCAAAATATACGGTATTTGGGCGTGTGACACCGGGGCAGAAGCGTCAGTTTGTTCAAGCATTGAAAGATCAGGGAAAGACTGTTGCTATGACCGGTGATGGAGTTAACGATGTGCTGGCACTTAAGGATGCGGATTGCAGTGTAGCTATGGCATCGGGAAGTGATGCGGCATGCCAGGCAGCACAGGTTGTGTTGCTGGAGTCCAACTTCGCATGTATGCCGTCAGTTGTATTGGAAGGAAGGCGAGTGGTCAACAATATCCAGCGGTCAGCCAGTCTGTTCCTGGTAAAGAACATTTTCTCATTCCTGTTGTCCCTGTTCTCGGTTGTATTTATGATGAGATATCCATTACAGCCGTCACAGATTTCACTGATCAGCATGTTTACCATTGGAATTCCGGGATTCTTCCTGGCATTCCAGCCGAATAAAGATGTGATCAAAGGACATTTCCTGACAAATGTGGTGTTAAAAGCTCTGCCGGCCGGCCTGACTGACGTACTGGCGGTAGCTGCCATGGCAGTCTTTGGGCAGACATTTGGACTGGGAGAGACAGACATTTCCACAGCAGGAACGATGCTCCTTGCCATTGTAGGATTTATGATTCTGTTCAAAATCTGTGAGCCATTCAACTGGCTGCGTGGCTGTGTATGGGTAGGTTCAGTTATTGGACTTTTAGGCTGTTCCATTTTCCTGCCGAAGCTGTTCGCGATTACCGGAATGTCCACAAAATGCATTATGCTGTTCGTAGTATTTTCTATTGCGACAGAGCCATTGTTCCGGTATCTGACAAAGCTTGTCAGCGGAGTAAGAAAGCTGCATATGAAGATACATAAGAAGCCGGTGGAAGAGTTTTAAGGATATAGAAAAAAAGAAATGTAAGAAATATAAGCAATATAAGAAATATAAAAATCCTGCAGATATGTATATGATATACAATATCTACAGGATTTTTTGTTGCCAAGCATACGACAAAAAGGTCCGGTGGACCTTTTTTAGTCGATTCTTTAATTACTTTACAATGTCCGGATTTTCGAATACGTCCAGCGCGGTAGCTGCCAATGCTTTTGTGGCGGTATGAAGTGTATGGCGTGCCATTTTTCCATGTACATATTTCAGAAATGTCTCGTGATGTGCAAATACTTTCGGTCTTGCACCGGTATCTAACTCGCAGTATACGGTCGGGCATACATGAGATACATTTCCAATGTCACTGGATCCACTTGCTTCTTCATCACTGTCTACGAAATCTGTAACCCCCAGATCATTTAAGTTCTTACGCATCAGGGCGCGAAGTCCATCATGATATACAAGGTCATCATAAGAATTCTCGAAGTTGAAGTATTCCAGTTTTGCACCAGTCATAAGTTCTGCGCCTTTTGCACAATTAATGACTTTCTGAGTCAGTTCCTTCAAGTAAGCGCGGTCTTTTGCACGAATGTAGAATTGGCATGCCGCGTAATCAGGAATAATATTACATGCAGCACCACCGGAAGTTATGATCCCTGCTACACGGGCGTCATTTCTTGTCTGCTGGCGCATTGCATTGATTCCTGCAAACATCAGGTTTACAGCGTCCAGAGCATTGACACCTTTTTCAGGATAGGCGGCTGCATGGGAGGCGGTACCATGGAAGCGGAATTCAATAGAATCCATAGCCAGAGTCATAATATTCATGTTGTTTTCAGCGCCTAAGTGGAACTGAAGTGCAGCGTCGATATCATCATAACCGCCACGGTTGGCAATATCACATTTACCACCGGTTGTCTCTTCGGCAGGGGCACCGATGACAACAATCGTTCCGTTGATCTGATCTTTGAATTTTGCCAGAGTCAGGGCAGCACCGAGTGTGGAAGCGGCTATCCAGTTATGTCCGCACGCGTGGGCCACCTCGTCCTTGTTCGGACCATATCCCGGAAGCGCATCATACTCCGGAAGCACAGCAACTTTCGGACCCTCACCACAGTAAAGTTCTGCACGAAAAGCAGTATCAAGATCCAGATACGGACAAGTTACCGTAAATCCATGCTCTTTTAATTTCTCAACAAGATACTTACAGGACTCAAATTCCTCACTGCCAAGCTCCGCGTGATTAAACACAAACTCACTAATCTCTTCAATCTCAGCAGCAAGATTATCCTCTGCAAGATAAAGTTCTTCTTTATTCATTATACAGTCTCCTTTAATATCCTATCACTACCGCAGCTCCGAGTAATACGATTGAAGCAGCGAAAATGATCAGGAACAGTGGTGTTACGAATCTATACCATTTGTTAATTGGCAGTCTCATGATTCCGCACATCATAAATACGCTTGTTGGCCAGAAAATGTTAGAGAATCCATCACCAAACTGGTAAGCCAGGACGCTGACCTGACGGCTGACACCAACCATTTCTCCGACTGGGGCAAGGATTGGCATTGTGATCAGAGCCTGTCCGGCACCACTTGGGATAAAGAAGTTGATAATGTTCTGAGCAAATAACATACCCATTGCACTTGCCATACCGCGGAAATGCTGGAGCATGGTAGCGAGCCAGTATACAACGGTATCAATGATCTGTGCATTTTCCATGATAACAGCGATGCTTCGGCTGATACCAACAAGAAGTGCACCATACATCATTTCCTTACTTGCTTCGATAAAAATATCTGCAATCTCACTTGGTGTAAATCTGGATACAAGTCCGGATACAATTGTCATAATAATGAACAGGGTTGCAATTTCGTCGATGTACCAGCCAAGTTTGATCGTTCCGTAAAGAAGCATACCAATTGTAAATACGAATAACAGACAGCTCAGTTTGTGAGTGGTTGTCATCTTGATCTCCATCATTTCCTCACGGGAAGCACATTCGAGCGTCTCAATCTTTTCTCCGTAAAGGTAAGATTTGGTCGGATCCTTCTGGATTCTACGTGCATAGCGCCATACATACCAGATACTGATGCCCATGAATACGACAAAGCAAAGAATACGGTAACCAAGACCGGAGAACATCTTCACGCCTGCAACTTCCTGGGCGATACCAATAGTAAATGGGTTGATGGTTGCAGCGGCAAATCCGACTGCGACACCGAGGTAAATGACACTGCCGCCGACGATGGCATCGTATCCGAGTGCCATGGCAATGGAGATAAATACAGGAATCAGTCCGTAAGTCTCTTCAAACATTCCCATGGTGGAACCGAGAAGTCCGAATAAAATCATACATACCGGAATGATCAGTTCGATACGGTTACCAACTTTACGAAGTACAGAACCAACCAGTGCGTCAAATGTACCATTTTTTAAAAGTACATATACAAATGCATATGCAAAGATGATAAAGAAAATAATCTGTGCACTGTCTTCAAATCCAATCTGGAAAGATTTGAACATATCAAAAATGCTGCAGCCGATTTTATCGACATGATGAAAACTGTCTGCGACAACAACAGAGTTACCGGAAGCGTCTTCGACACGGTCAAATGTACCGGCTGGAATAATGTTAGCCAGAATTGCAGTGATGACTGTCATTATGAAAATAATGACATACGCATGTGGCATTTTAAAGCGTTTTTTCTTTTCCATTGTAAATTAAAATCCTCCTCAATCATAAGTGCTAAAAAACAGTTTTCATTTTAGCACTATTCGAGGAGGGTTACAATGAATTTTTTTACACAAATATGAATTTTTTTGCAATTTCTTTACACTTTTGCCTGAGTATAATTTCTATAATGCCAGATACTTATCAGAAAGTGCATATTTAGTCTTGAGGAACATTATGATAATCCCACACAGCCTGTAAATATTCTGGTTTAGAAAGCAACAATTTTGTACCTTCTGCCATACATCTGGCTGCATAAAGCATACCTTTATGTCCAATACTCATGCCGGCCTGTTCTCTGGCTGCCCAGTGGTGAAGTGCGGTGCCGTGGCACATAGTAGCAGCGCTGATGGTGATGAGGGGAACGGTATGGCTGACCTGGGAGGCATCGGTTCCAATGGAAAGTGGAACTGGCGTGTCCTCCAGCGGATAAAGTCCTGCAAAATATTTTCCATTGTTCATAAGTCCGGCCTTTTCTGAAATGTCTTTTGCAAAATCCAGTTCTGCATCTGTATATTCAGGTGTCGGTATATGAGTCATAGCTTCATAGTAAACTTCCACTAGCGGACGGTTGACTTTCATTTCCATGCAGCTTCCAACTAATTCGATATCGACAGTTGTTCCGGTCATCATAGCTGCACCTTTTGCACATGCATCCACGCGTTTGCTTGCATCTTCCGTGCGGCTTCTTTTGGTAGAGCGGATAAAATAATTCGTCTTTGCAAAGTCAGGTACAACATTTGCCGGAATACCATTATCCATGTAAGCATAATGCATGCGGACGTCATCTGTTACATGTTCGCGGAGATAATTCACGCCAATATTCATAAGCTCGGCAGCATCTAAGGCGCTGCGACCGCTTTCCGGTGAGCGGGAGGCATGTGCGCTGACTCCGTGAAATGTATAGTTTTTAATGTCCTGCGCCTGCCAGATGTCATTGCTGACACGGTTGCGGTCGAATGGATGCCAGGTCACTGCGATGGACAGGTCATCGAACACATTCTGTTCGTCCATAATAATTTTTCCGGACATGATCTCTTCCGCCGGGCAGCCGTAAACACGAATTACAATCGGTTCACCAGAGGATTCATAATCTGCTTTCAATGCACAGGCAGCTGCGCAGACTGCTGTTCCAAGAAGATTGTGTCCGCATGCGTGTCCGATTTCCGGAAGAGCATCATATTCAGCGAGAAAACCAATGATTGGAACTTCGTTAGAAGATGAAACGTTTTTCCCGGCTGGCTGGATTTTAGTAATATCGATGTCAGAATTGGTCCAGGCCGCAGTAAATGCAGTCTCGATTCCAGCAGTATTCCATTCTATTTGAAATCCCTGTGTTTCCAGGTAATCCGCAAGACATTTTGAAGAGAGTTTTTCTTTGTAAGCTGTTTCCGGATGTTCGAAGATATAGTATGATTTCTGAATAAGTTCATCTCTGTGGTTGTCAAGCCAGTTGGAGATAGTAGGGTATGTTGCGGTTGATGTCATAAGATGCCTCCTGTCGTATTTTTATAGTGGGGAGCTTTTATCCCAATATTTTTACAGATAACAGAACTAGTTGGTTCTGAAGTCAATTTTATACATTTTTCGTAGGATGTCAATTCCGAAGACGTTCTTGAACGTATAATTTCCGGGGGATACAAATGGTCAGTCTTGATAGAAGTGGCTATGTCGCATATAATGATATTAGAGTCAAAAAGGTTTGAAACAATAGATTTGTGAAATAAAATAGGAGGATATATGTCAGATAGAGAAGAAAAGACCGGAAAAAATGATAACGGAAAGAAAAACAAGGGCGGTAAAAGAAATAAAATAGTAGCAATAGAAATGATTATTCTTGTACTGCTGATCATGGCAGCAGTGGCAATTTTTATTCAGAGAGATAAAAGTGTAAAAGAGGCTGCGAAGATTCATAATCAGAAGGCGAAAAAGACAGAGCAGACATCCCAAGCTGCGCAGAAAGAAAATGAGATAGAAGAAGAGACGGAGGGTACGGAAGAAGAGACTGGTGATAGAGACGCGTCAGTTCCTGACCGTAGTAATTTTGCAGTGCAACCGGGAGTTCCAGTCGGAACGACAGAACAGTCCGATGAGAAAATCGTGTATCTGACATTGGATGACGGACCATCAGATAATACACAGGCAGTTCTGGATATTCTGGATAAATATAATGCAAAGGCAACATTTTTTGTGACAGGTGAGATGCCGGAATACAAAGATATGATAAAGGCTGCGTATGACAAGGGACATACAATTGGAATGCATACATATTCACATGATTATGCTAAGGTTTATGCATCGGTTGATGCGTATTTTCAGGATCTGGATCAGATTGGGCAGATGGTACAGGAAGAGATTGGCTATGTACCATGTTTTATCCGTTTCCCGGGTGGATCATCAAATACTGTATCAAAGAAATATACAGCAGGAATCATGTCCACGCTTGTGCAGGAAGTACAAAACCGTGGATATCAGTATTATGACTGGAATGGAAGTTCCGGCGATGGGTCTGTGAGAACGACCGAAGAACTGGTGGCGCAGGCAACGAGCTTTGATTCTAACAATATCATTTTACTTTGTCATGATTCCCATGGAAAACAGACGACCGTAGAGGCATTGCCACAGATTATAGAACATTATCAATCACTGGGATATACATTTAAAGCACTGGATCGTGATAGCTTCGTAGCGCATCATGGAGTGAATAACTAATTGAGACATAAATCAGTCATAAATTGTAAATAATCGTAAGTATTGTAAATAAGATATTGTAAATAATCTGCGAGATAATCGGTGAATAATCGGTGAATTGTAAATAATCGCACGAGTCAGGGGTTGGGTAATCACAACTTCTGTGCTATAATAAACGATATATGGCATCTGACACATTTCTTTGTATAATAGGAAGGTGCATTTCCTATGCATGGCGTCAGAAGAAAGTATTTTTAAGACAGTAGAAGGAGTATTTGGTATGAATTTAATTGAAATTCGCGAATTATACAAGAACCAGGAAGCATACCTGGATAAAGAAATTACCGTTGGGGGATGGGTAAGAAGTATCCGAGACTCCAAAGCATTTGGCTTTATTGTCATCAATGATGGAACATTTTTTACACCACTTCAGGTCGTATATCATGATGATATGGAGAACTTTGAGGAGATTTCCAAACTCAATGTAGGAGCAGCTGTTGTTGTAACAGGTACACTGGTTGCAACACCACAGGCAAAACAGCCATTTGAGATTCAGGCGAAGACTGTAACAGTAGAAGGCGCTTCCGCGCCGGATTATCCGCTTCAGAAGAAGCGTCACAGCTTTGAGTACCTTCGTACTATCGCACATTTAAGACCGAGAACAAACACATTCCAGGCAGTATTCCGTGTTCGTTCCCTGACGGCATACGCACTTCACAAATTTTTCCAGGAGAGAGGATTCGTGTATGTACATACACCGATCATTACAGGAAGTGATTGTGAAGGAGCCGGAGAGATGTTCCGCGTAACAACGATGGACATGGAAAATGTACCGAAGACAGAGAATGGTGCAGTAGATTATACACAGGATTTCTTCGGAAAAGAGACAAGCCTTACCGTAAGCGGACAGTTAAATGCAGAGACATATGCACAGGCATTTGGAAATGTTTATACATTTGGACCTACATTCCGCGCAGAGAACTCCAACACAACAAGACATGCGGCAGAGTTCTGGATGTTAGAGCCTGAGATGGCATTTGCAGATCTGGAGGACGACATGGACCTTGCAGAAGACATGTTAAAATATGTCATCAATTATGTGATGGAAAACGCACCGGAAGAGATGAATTTCTTCAATTCATTTGTAGACAAAGGGCTGATCGATCGACTGACCAACGTTGCAACATCTGAATTTGCAAGAATCACATACACAGATGCAATTGAGATTCTAAAGAAGCACAACGATAAATTCGAGTTCAAAGTATCATGGGGAATCGATCTTCAGACAGAGCACGAGCGCTATCTGACAGAGGAAGTATACAAACGCCCAGTATTTGTAACAGATTATCCGAAAGATATCAAAGCATTCTACATGAAACAGAACCCAGATGGAAAGACCGTGGCAGCAGTCGATTGCCTCGTACCAGGAATCGGTGAGATCATCGGAGGAAGCCAGAGAGAAGACGATTACGAGAAGCTTGCAACACGCATGGAAGAACTCGGAATGAAGACAGAAGATTACGGATTCTACATGGACCTTAGAAAATACGGATCCACAAGACATGCCGGATTCGGACTTGGATTCGAGAGATGCATCATGTATCTGACAGGAATGGGCAATATCCGTGACGTAATTCCATTCCCAAGAAC
>ERZ837487.1783-NODE-1783-length-24585-cov-9.031635_pt1 | contig 24585 bp, 20 predicted proteins | sample MGYA00519911_ERZ837487 | MGnify/ENA primary metagenome ERZ837487 (study PRJEB31850, sample SAMEA3708818) | human gut metagenome | biome: human gut; feature: human-associated habitat; material: faeces | place: China | collected 2014 ... | reverse complement strand
ACCGAGTTTAGCTACACGGCTCACTGGCGATTACCGTGACCGGACTTACACCGGCAAGTGTGGTCCAGCTTCGCTGGACACACGTTATAGAAAAAGGACCAGTTCCCCCACGGGGACCTGATCCTTCCTCTTACCATTCTTCTTTACCCTTCGGTCTTATCCTCTATGCTTTTATTCGTCTCACAGAACCGCCTTCCTGCAGTTCTGCCTCAAAGACCTTATGTTTATTTCCCTTCTCATCTTCGATTCTGGAAAATAAGATCTTCATCGTTTCTCTGGCCATCTCCTCGCAAGGCTGGCGCATGGTGGTCAATGTCGGGTAATAATATTTGCCCATCTCAATCCCATCAAAACCGGCCACAGAATAATCTTCCGGGATCCGTTTGCCTGCATCATAGATGGCTTTGCACACACCAAATGACACATTGTCGGAAATTGCGAAAAAGGCGGTTGCCGGGATGTTCGAATCCAGAAAGCGCTTCGTAACCTGATATCCATTGGCCATGGAATAAGCATCCATCCCTTTCTCCGGATACAGCACCAGCTCCGGACGGAATGGAATGTGGTTCTCCTCCAGCGCCTGGCGATAACCTTCTAAACGCATCCGTCCAATGGCGATGTCATCTTCTCTGGCCGCCACAAAAGCAATCCGCTCATGACCAAGGCTGCAAAGATAAGAAACCATTCTTCTGGCCTCCTTCACATCATCAATGGACACAGAAGAACAGATCGCCGGGTCCACATCACGGCGAAGCCCAATGGTACAAAGCACAAATGGTGTTGTCAGCTGGCGGAATTTTTCCTCTGTGTGGCCAACGGTTCCTCCTAAGAACACGATCCCACACAGCTTCTTCTCCTTTTCCAGCTCCATAGCCACATCGATCTCATCTTCGTCCTCCTCCACATGGTGCAGAAGAAAGCTGTACTTCTTTTTTTCTACTTCATATTCCAGAATCTTGATCATCTCATGGAAGAACGGGTTCGCGATTCCTTTCATCAGGATCGCCACCGTTTTGGAGTCCTGCCGCTTTAAATTACGGGCACTGTTATTAGGAATATAATGATGCTCTGAGATCACCTGCATGATCTTTTCTTTTGTCTCCGGGTTAATGTCCGGATGATTATTGATCGCACGTGATACAGTACTCACACCAACTCCACATAATCTTGCCACATCTTTAATCGTAATTGACTCCATCTCGCCACCTCATTTTATTCACCATTCTGCAGTCTTCCGCTGATCCTGGTCATTTCCCGGATCTCCTTCAGCAATGAAGCGCTTAACTGACCCTTTGCCAGTCTCCATCTCCAGTTGGTTCCAAGGGTCGATGGATGATTGATCCTGGCACGGTTATCCAATCCCAGGTAATCCTGGATCGGAATCACACACAGATCCGATACAGACAGCATCGCCAGACGGATAAAATCCCAATGGTATTCCTTTCCTGGAATCCGGTCAATGTTCATATAATCGGTGCACATCTTTAAATCGCTCTTATCCAGTCCCGCATACCATCCGGCAATCGTTTCATTATCATGGGTTCCTGTGTAAACAACAGAATTTTTCTCATAAGTGTATGGAAGATAGTCCGATTTCTCTCTGGAATCAAATGCGAATTCCAGAACCTTCATTCCAGGAAATCCGCTGTCCGCCACCAGCTTTTTCACACTGTCGGTGATATATCCCAAGTCCTCCGCAATGATATTTAACTCGCCGAGACGGTTTTTCGCAGCCTCAAATAACGCAATGCCAGGACCTTTCTCCCAATGACCGTTTCTTGCCGTTGTATCTCCATATGGGATCGAATAATATTCATCAAATCCACGGAAATGATCGATCCGGACTACATCATATAACTCACTACAGTATGCGATCCGGCGGATCCACCAGTCAAAACCGGTCTCTCTGTGGTAATCCCAACGGTATAATGGGTTTCCCCACAACTGTCCATCTGCCGAAAATCCATCTGGCGGACAACCTGCCACTGCGGTTGGAAGATTCTCAGCGTCAAACTGGAACAGCTCCGGATTCGCCCATGCGTCTGCACTGTCAAATGCCACATAAATCGGAATATCTCCAATAATTTCAATGCCATTTATATTAGCATAATTTTTCAGTTTTTTCCACTGTTTCATAAAGACAAACTGTAAGTAAGAATAAAACTCGATCTCATAATACAGTTCTCTCCGGTAATAATCCATGGCATTGCTCCAGCGGAGACGGATATCCTCTGCCCACTCATTCCATGCCACGCCGTCAAACTGGTCCTTCACCGCCATAAACAGCGCATAATCATCCAGCCACCAGGCATTTTCTCTTCTATATGCCTCAAATTCCTGGTCTTCTCCTACATTGGCCCTCTCATATGCCTTACGGAGCAGTTTAAAACGGTTCTCATACAGTTTTCCATAATCAATGTCCTGCGGATCATCACCAAAATCGCATGCCTGACACTCTTTCCTGGTTAACAGCTTCTCCTCGATCAATTGATCCAGATCAATGAAATACGGATTGCCTGCATAGGTTGAGAAGGACTGATATGGGGAATCTCCATAGCTGGTTGGACACAGAGGAAGGATCTGCCAGTATTTCTGCCCGGCCTTCTTCAGCATATCCACAAACTGATATGCACTTTTTGAAAATGATCCAATTCCGTACCGGGAAGGCAGGGAAAAAATTGGCATTAAAATTCCACTTGCACGCATAACACGGTGCCTCCTTTTCTTTTGTTTAACCTTTTACTGCACCTGCCACAACACCTTCGATGATATATTTCTGGCAGAATAAATAGAATGCGATGATCGGGATGATCGCAAGCACCAGAAGTGCCATCATGGAACCATAGTCTTTTGCACCATAAGATCCCATCAGATACTGAACTGCAACCGGAATGGTCTTGTATGGTGTAGAAACTCCGATCACCAGATACGGAAGCAGGTAATCGTTCCATACCCACATAGCATTTAAGATTGCCACAATAATGGCTGTTGGCTTCAGGATCGGCATCACGATCTGGAAAAATGTCTGGATCGGCGTACACCCGTCGATCATGGCCGCTTCCTCGATCTCTAACGGAATACTCTTTACAAAACCGCAGAACATAAATACGGAAAGTCCTGCGCCAAATCCCAGATATAAGAAAATCATACCCACCGGGTTATTCAGCTTCAGCATATCAGCCAGCTTAGACATGGTAAACATGACCATCTGGAACGGAACTACCATAGAGAATACAAACAGATAGTATAACGTATTGCTCAGTCTGGTCTTGACTCTTGTGATATACCATGCGGTCATGGAGGTAAAGAGTACGATCACCAGGACAGAACCGACGGTAATGAATGCGGACCAGCCAAATGCAGCAAAGAATCCTGTTTTGCGGATACCTTCTGTATAGTTTTCCAGTCCTGCAAACATATCACCGGATGGCCAGTTAAACGGGTTGTCACTGATGTATAATTTTCCTTTAAAGGAGTTCATGATGATAAACAGGATCTCCTCCTTGATATACATTCTATTGTCTGCCTTTCCTCTTGATGTCCCTGTTTGATGTTCCGGAATCGGTTTCGGTAACGTTTCCAGTTCTTTATGTCATCATAATATCACGTTTTATCTGTCATGTCAAATGTTTTGTTGATTTTTTCTTTATTTTATTTTTATCAATGAACTCTTTTATGATATTTGTATAAAAAAAGAACTGCTGATTTACACAACAGTCCTTTTCTTTGTCTATTTTATCTCAAAAACGACACCCTGAAGGGCTTCTAATTTCACTCTTCCATCCACTGCCATACAGGTTCCTCCATTGTTCAACAGAACCTGGCAGGTTTTTCCCTTCAGTTCCGGAATCTCTACCTCTGCTGCTTCATCGCGGAAGTTTCCGATCACCAGGATATCCTGCTTCTCTCCTCTGCGGAAATATGCCATGATATCCTTCTGATCCTCCAGAACCGGCTCGGTCACGCCATAAACAATCGTATCCTCATAGCGGTCATCTCTTCTCAGCGCGATCATGCTCTTATAGAACTCATAGATGCTGCCTTCCCTGCCGATCTGGGAAGCTGCATTGATCTCCTTGTACTGCGGATTTACCATCAGCCATGGCGTTCCAGTGGTGAAACCACCGTTTTTCTCATCATTCCACTGGAATGGAGTACGTCCGTTATCACGGCTGTAATGGGAGACTACCTTCAACGCCTCCTCTTCATTTAACCCGACCTTCAGACAACGCTGATACTCGTCCCTGCTGCTGACATCATCGATTGCCTCAATGGATGGGAATGCACAGTTTTCCATGCCCAGCTCCTGTCCCTGATAGATAAACGGAAGACCCTTCAGCATAAAATACATCATGCCCAGCAGTTTCTTACCCTTCTCATTCTGTGCATATTCCGGCAGATAATGGCTGACACCCCTTGGCTCGTCATGGTTCTCGATGATGTTGGAGAAGAAGCCGACACCCTCGCTGACCTTCTGGCTGGTAAAGCAGCACTCCTTATATTCATCCGGTGTCGGAACCTTACAGTCATACCAGCCAAGCATCGTCTGTCCAGCTCCGTTCTGACGGAAATCAAAAATAGATGTGAAATACGCATCATCACCAATAAACCGACTGATATCACTGTCATCCAGGCCAAAGACCTCTCCGACAGAAAATGCATGATGCGGTTTTGTCGTTTTCTCATGCATCTCATTTAAGAAATCCCGAAGTCCTTCCTGGCTTCCCAGGATTCCTCCTACATTGCACAATCCGTCTTCCCGGTCAGCCGGATAATCCTGGAATGGAAGGGGCTTTTTAATATTCATGATCGCATCCACACGGAATCCGGCAATCCCCTTATCCAGCCACCAGTTCATCATCTTATAGATCTCTTCCCGCAGCTTCGGATTCTCCCAGTTAAGATCCGGCTGTTTTTTGTGGAACATATGCAGATAATACCAGTCGGTGCCTTCTACATTCTCCCACACGGAACCGCCAAAATAAGAGCGCCAGTTGCATGGCAGCTTACCATCCTTTTTCTTTGCAAAATAGAAATATTGGCCATACTCGCCTTCCGGATCCTTTAATGCCTTTTGAAACCACTCGTGCTCATCGGAACAATGGTTCACCACCAGATCCATCAGAACTGCAATATCGCGCTTCTTGGCCTCAGCTAATAACCGGTCCATGTCCTCCATGGTACCAAACTTCGGATCAATACCATAATAATCTGCGATATCATATCCCTGATCCGCACACGGGGACACATAAACCGGCGAGATCCATAAAATGCCGATTCCTAAATCCTTTAAATAATCCAGTTTCTCGATAATTCCCGGTATATCTCCGATTCCATCTCCGTTAGTATCTAAAAAACTCTTCGGATAAATCTGATATGCAATCCGATTCTGCCACCACTGTTTTTCCATTAATTGCTGCCTCCTCATTTATAAGTTATTCTAACTGTGTTATGAATTTGTGCGAAACTATCGCACTTTTTCTAACGATTTCCGTATTTTTTCACACACACTGTATTCACTATATCAAAATTTCCGTGAAAAAAAAAGACCCAAACGCAAGTCCTAAAAATACAAAAAAGGAGGCGCACTAACATACGTCTCCCCGTTCAAAGATAAACTCAGCGATTACCATACAGCCGGTCTCGATACATTTCTCATCAAAAATATTCTCACCGTTATGGATACCCTTTCTGCTCCCATTTCACTCCCCTCACTTCCACCAGATTCGTATGCTGTGCATTCCCCCGTGCATAGGGCGTTGGGTGCAGTGACGTCAGCACGTTCACAGACCCGGCCTGGTCGATCCCATTTTGGTCCGGGCGGTACCAGGCACCCTGGGACATGGCTACGACACCGGCAGCGATGCGGTCTGTTATGTAGACCGGGATCTCCACTTTTCCACGGTCATTCCACACCAGAACTGTCTCACCCTCTTTTAAATTCCGGGCGGCGGCATCCTCCGGATTCATCCACAGGTGCTGGGGGTCGATCTTGTGCATGGCTTCGTTGCTGTCATGAATGCTATGGCAGCGACGCTTGGTATGCCAGCCAATCAGCTGGAGCGGATATTTTTCTGCCAGCACATCATCCGGGCCTTCCGGCGGCTTCACATAGCGTGGGATGGCAGGGAAAAATTCCTTATAGTTTGTCCGGTATACCGTCTCAGAAAAGATCTCGATTTTTCCGCTCCTGGTCGGGAATGGATTTGCCTCCGGATCTTGACACTGTTTTTCAAAGGCCGGAATGATGGGCCGTTCCTGATATCGGAACAGTGCATCCTTTTTAAATATCTCATAATCCGGCAGTTCCGTTTCTGTCTCCCTCAGTTTCTCGTAGCAGTCCTGCAGCCACTGTCCTGCGGTGCGTCCTAAGGAAAATTCTGCTTTCAGCCCCAGACGGTCTGCTACCTCCACCAGCCAGTCGTATTCAAACCGTCCCTCAAAGAGCGGTTCCATCACCTGGTTGTTAAATCCCAGAAAATCACCATACTGCCACGGCATCGTAATATTTTCACACTCAAACATCGACACGCCCGGCAGTAAAATATCTGCAAATTTCGCGCTGGCAGTCATAAACAGATCGCTGCATACGATAAATTCGCACTTTGATGGATCTTTCAGGATCTTTATGGTCCGGTTGATGTCCCCATGCTGGTTCACCAGGCTGTTGCCTGCCAGATTGAGGATCATCTTGATATTGGCATCCAGATGCATCTTCTCATTTAGCTTCATTTCCCGGCCAATGGGCTTGACGCCGTCCAGTTCCGTCATTTCCGTCCCGCGATCCACTGCATCAGTCCAGCAGTAGACCGGAATCATTTTCCCATAGGGATTGGGAATACTTGGAATCGATGGATTTTTGTGCTGCTTAAAATCTGCCACGCCGCTGGCCCATCCTCCGGAAATCCCCACATTGCCCGTCATACAGGCAAGCAGGATACCTCCTCTGGCGCTCTGTTCACCATAAGCATGCCGCTGGGCTCCGTATCCCTGGATCAAAGCCGCCGGTTTCGCCGTGGCATAGCGGATCGCCAGGCTCCGGATCGTTTCTTCCGGGACCCCGGTAATCTTCGATGCCCATGCAGGAGTCTTGGGAATCCCATCTTTTTCCCCTGTCAAATACGAAAGATAACATTCTGACGGATCAATCCCCTCCGGCATATGCTCCTTATCAAATCCTACACAACAGCGGTCTAAAAATTCCCGGTCCTCCAGACCTGCTTCCACGATGGCATAGGCCATACCGTCCATCAGGGCGCTGTCAGTAGCTGGTTTTAGTGGAATCCACTCCGCCTCCAGTTTCAGGACCGTATCACTCTTTCTCGGATCGATCACAACGATAGGAATTCCCTTCTTTTTCGCCTCCAGAAGTGTATACATGGTCACACTGTCAAATTTCGTTTCATCTGGATTATGGCCCCAGAGGATGATCAGGTGGGCATTCACCCAGTCCCTTGGATCGTGGCCGCTGCAGGAAGTCCCATACATCAGGCTGGTGGCCTGGCGGATGCAGGCGGTACTGTAAGAATTGTAATAATCCAGGAATCCGCCATCCAGGTTCAATAGGCGCTTCGCCATGGTATTGCCCCGCAAAAGCCCGCTGATTCCGGTAGCATAGTTGACATAACGGGAACCCGGACCGTAAGTATCCCGGATCCGGATCCATTCCTTCGCAATGATATCCACCGCTTCTTCCCAGGTGATCCGTTCAAATTTTCCTTCGCCACGCTCTCCCACTCGCTTCATGGGGTATTTCAACCGCTTTCCCTCATCCAGAAATGTCTTATGGTAGTTCATCCCCCGTACACAGGCACATAAAGGTACTGCATTTCCGGCCTCGGCCTGGGTTTCCGTCGTCAATCGTTCGATCTTGCCGTCTTTCATGTGAACATGGATCAGGCAGCGGCCACCACAGTTATTTCTTCCGGTGGTGTTAATGATGATTTCATGGGAATCCCGGTTCTGGCTGTCTGGCCTGTCTGACGTTTCCCGGTGACTCTGACCGTTTTGTAGATAATTCTGATTCCGTTTCTGTTCCATTGCGCTTTCCTTTCTATGGTTCCATGGAAAATGGTTTGATCAGTCCGTAAACATGGATTTCGAGTTTTTCTTCGAGTGGATTTATTTAAATAACTCGAATAACTACATTATACCCCTCTTTGTTTATAAGGATTTTTGCTTCACAAAGTTTCATTCGAGTTTTTATTCGAGTTTTTCCAAAAATAACTCGAATAAAAACTCGAAACATTATAATTTCTCATAATAAGATTTTTTACCATGATTGTGAATCTTTAATAATCCTTCACCTCTCATTTTATCTATTACTCCTCTTGCCTGCTGCTTTGTGAATCCACACATTTCCTGAATTTTGGCAGACGTTATTCTGCTATTACTTTTATTACTTTGCAAATACTCTAAAATCATGTTTTTAGCTTTAATATATTGAATCGTCTTATCTCTGGTATATTCGACATCCGATTTCAGTGCTTCATACACTTTTGCCGTCAGCATATACTCTTTGCCAACAATCTCTATTAATCCATCATTAATTAATTCATTACATGATCTTTTTGTCTCATCTAACGATTTCTGAATCGTACACGCCAACACGGATAATGGTTCTTTCTGATTATCCATCAAATCTCTCAATATCATCATTTCTGCCAGTGGCATAATCCTGCTGTTTTTTTCCTGCACTTCTGTAACAAATTTAATAAACTCTGTATGATCAATTGTACTAAATATGGTTAAAGAAACTGCATCATTAAACGATTTATATTTCGGATATGGCTTACCCATCGAAACCATTTCTTTAAATATAATATCTACTCCTTGTCCTGTTCTCTGAACATATTTTAGATTCTGTAAGGTTTCTGCGATCAATTTATTTCTTGGAACAGATGGGTGGGTAATAATATTATTCTCCGTAATACCATCTAAAAAACCCCCCGGATTTTCTATAACTATTCTGTCTGGATATTGTTTCACATATACTGCCGCATTACTTTGATAATCCCGGTGTGACAGGGCATTGAGCAGCGCTTCCTGAAATACTTTTTCTGGGAAATCCTCTACTTCCAGTCTAAATAATCCCACCTGAATATTCTCAATCTTACTGTAAGCACGAATTCTCTCTGTCAACTTATCAATAACATCGATCAATGGCAGCTTCATGTCCAGTCTTGCATCATACTCCTCCAAATTATCTGCTGAATAATGCAAATAAATAACCTCTGCCTGTGGTAATAATCTCTGAATAGACATTTCTTTTCCCACAAACAGTAAACCCGCAACAGTCAGTCGTTCTACATCTCCATCATATTTTGTCAATTGTAAATCTCTCAAGAAATCATTACTTCTAAATCTGGCAACGTTGATCTGGAATCTCGTACTTTTAATTTTCCTTTTAAACGGTAAACTTCAAGCTTATTTACATCATCAAGCGTACTTTCATTTATAATTCGCCCAGAAAAATCAGGGTTCTGATTCAATGAATACACATTACTTAATTCATCTGGATACAGTGGTTTTGAATTCCTTCCCAGCCTTTTTAAGCATCTGCCATCCGTGGTTGTATACGTTTTCCCATCTGCTTTCACAGAAATCGCAATAACCAGTTTTCCCTCATATTCAAAATCATATATCTCCGTAAATAATGATGGTCTCGTCTTATCATAGATCCCTTCTATAATCCGCTGACTATCATAATCCCTACTGCACCCTGTTACTTCAATTGGTTGATCTTCAACACCGAAATATACCGTTCCACCTTTATGATTTGCAAATGCTATTAACTCGTCAACAGCCAATGATATAATTTCCTTTTGACTTCTTGCTTTCACCCATGACTTAAATTCAACAGTATCCGTTTCGCCTTTATCTAAAATTTTCTTAAATTCCTCCGTCGTCATTGTTCTGTCACCTTCTCTCAATCAATGCATTATACTGGATTTACAACTGTTCTGTTCCCATTATTCTAACACAAAAGCGGCCGGTACGAAACCAACCGCTTTGATTTTTCATTCAATGTTCTGTCTTCTTAGCAGAGCGCCGTTTCACCGGCTCCACCTTCCGCACTGCCAGCCACACCAGTACCACCGCCAGCCCGATCTGCGTCACAGTTCCAAAAAGCATCCAATGCTCGCTGACAAAGCTGACCGGGCCCTGTTCCAGCCAGGGGAAAAAGTCGGCGATCTCATTGCCTGCACCGATCTGGCTGCTTAAGACGCTCCGGAAAGTAGCTCCGGGATTGAAGAGCATCAGGTAGAAGAAGCCGCTGCTGCCGTTGGAACCGCTGCCATGGCCTAATACGCCGGATAACTCATAGGCAGCCACAGTTCCCAGAGATAACAGGACCGTGATGCAATAGCTGGCCACGGTAGCGATGGTGGATTTACGGAAGTAGGCGGAGCAGAATACACCGATACTTCCGGTGAGAAATGCTGTGGTCACGTAGCATAGAAGCAGAAGCGCCGCATCCAGGATCGTAATCCCTCCATAGATAAACACCAAAGCAAGAATCGGAAAGCTGGATACGATCAGAAGCAGGATCGTGGATAAATTGGCTGCCAATTTACCGATGACCACGTCGCCCGCCGTCATCTGGGTAGTCAAAAGCAGGTTCAGGGTTCTTCTCTCCCGCTCACCGCTGATACTTCCTGCAGTCATGGCGGGAACCAGGAACAATAGCATCACAAATTCTACCGATGCAGCAAATACATACAGGCTTAAAAAGCTGGAATACTGGATCTCTGCCGTCTGGCGTACCTGATTGATCATGGAATACATATCTAAAAGCGCCACCAGTGCCAGAATACTATTGAATATCAGGATCACCAGTGGAAGCTTAAAGGATCTGGATCCAGCTGTCGTTTCCTGTCTATATACCGGATTCATCTTCATGGAGCAGCACCATCCTTTCCTCCTCGTGTCCCGTGATCTGCATAAATACACTTTCTAAGCTGCCGCGCTCTCTGGCAAAACCGTAGACCATGACCTCCGCATCCACCAGCTGCTGCAGCAGCATGATCTCGTCCTGGCGGTTGCCGGTAAATCCCACTACCATATCTTCCTGGCGGATGGTGATGGTCTCCACACATGGATGGCTTCTTAAGATCTTAAGGGCTGTGGTCTGATCGCCACTGACGGAGATCACCAGCTGTCTGCTGACATTGATCTGATTTAAGATATCGTCAATGGGTGCCTCCAGAACTACTTTTCCCTCATCGATGATTCCAATATCCGTACATACCTCCGACAGCTCTGACAGAATATGGGAGCTGATAAATACAGTCTTTTTCTGGTCCTTTAAATCCTTTAAAATCTCTTTAAATTCTACCCTGGTCCTTGGGTCCAATCCCACTGTCGGCTCATCCATGATCAAAATAGATGGATTATGTACCAATGCCCTTGCCAGGCACAACCGCTGTTTCATGCCTTTGGAGAGACTGTCCACATAGAAATCGGATTTGCCCTCCAGTCCCACCTGGTCTAAAAGGGTCATGCTCCGTTTTCTGGCACTCAGACCGGTAATTCCATAGCAGGAGGCAAAAAACTCCATATATTCTAAAACCTTCAGATTATCGTATACGCCGAAATCGTCCGGGATGTAGCCAATCTGGCTTAACGCCTTCTTCGGCTCCTTCTCCATATCAATTCCATTGATCAGGAGCTTTCCGCCATCCGCTGCCAAAAGTCCCATCATGCAGCGGATCGTTGTAGTCTTTCCTGCACCATTCGGTCCCACAAATCCGTACATGGCTCCATCTCTGACATGCATCGACACCTCATCCAGGGCGATGGATTGTCCAAATCTCTTTTTTAATCCCTCAATCTCGATCATCGATTGTCCTCCCCATGACGTTCAGCACCGGAAGCAGTACATCCCAGTTGTACTCTGAATTGTTTTCATACACATATTTTACAGTAATGGTATTGCCCGGTGACAGATACGGCGCCAGATCTGCCGAATCATAGTCCCGTTTCGCCGGTTCCTGCTTATCAAAGCTGCCGGTACTGTGATTGTAGAAATATATATTTCCACTGAATTTCAGTAAGGTTCCGCCTCCATTCTGTAAAAATTCATCGGACACGAAATCCATGGTCAGACGCTGGATCCAGATATCGCTTCCCAGGGAATACTCCAGAGTCACCGGGTCCATGCCAAATAAAGCGTTGGAATTTTCATCATAATTGCCGCTGATGACCTTTGGCTGCCGCTGGGTGGCCTGACGGTACAGGATCTCGTCTTCGCTGGAATACACATCCACGTTGGAGGATGCTACCGTCCGGCCTTCCACATCTCCAGCCCGGATCAGACCGTTATGACTGCCGGAATTTGTCTTGATTCCAACCACTCTCGCCGCGGATAAATAAGACGGCATATAATAATCCAGATAGAAGGACAAAAGATTGGTTTTTTCTACTGCCTCCACATATGCGTCATCTTCAATATCCGCCTGGTCAAATGCGCTCTGGCCAGAAAGATACGATGCCACATCAAAAGAATGGTTTTGGGGATATTCCAGAACCGGATAATTGCCAACCTCCACCGTCTGCCCCGGTTCCACATCTCCCAGATAGATCAGTTTGTCGTTAAAAAATACCGTACAGTTTTCCATCTTTTCTTTAAACTGACTGGTGATCTCTCCGCTGATCTTGCCATGGTCAATCTCCAAAGACCCATAGAATCCGATCTGATCCTCATTTTTCACGGTTTTATCCATCTGAAAATACCGCGGTTCAAAAGCAGGTACATCATGAAGCGTCACTCTGGTCGCGTCCTCCAGATGAGAGATATCCACTTTACATGCTTCATCCCCGGTAAACCGCACCTGGTTGTCATTTCCATAATAATAAGCGCCGGTCACCGGCTTTACTGTGTAACCCTCCTGCAGCTCTACCTGATATGGACGGCTGTAAGGCGCCCTCATGTTCATGTAGACATTCTCACTGACCGAATCCCAGGAAACCTCCTGAAACTGTGCATAGGTGTAAAATACATCCCGAAAACGGGTCCGGTTGCCCATGAGATAAATGATCACAGTAAATATCAGAGATAAAACCACAACCGATGACCGATACAGCTGGCTCAAATCCCGCTGGCGAAGGAAAATATATAAGCCAAGACCTGCTAAAATAATATAAATGATGATCTCCATGGCATACAGCGCCATATTGGGAAGCCGTCTGACATTTCCCGTGTTGATCACATTCCGCACCGACCAGTACTGACCGGAATCACCGCTGTATACCTCTTCTGCCAGCCGGTTTAACCGTGTTTCCCCGATGATCTGGGTCAATACATGGTCCATAAACGATGGATTCTGGATACAGAAGCCTTCAATATCCGTCAGGTCATAGGCTGCTACGGCAATGATTCCCTGGGAATACGGTACCGTAGCCAAAAGTGTCCGGCTTTCATCTGACTGGATCACCGTACCGCCGGATAGGAGAAATTCTACACACGGAATCTCTAAGTCCGCGTCTGACGGTCCTTCCTGATCATACTCCGCCCCCATGGAGATCTGCTCCACCTGCGGCGCATCATAGGACTGCTCCAGGAGCTCCGGCGCAAACCGACCTAAGGTATCATCCACACGCATACCAGTCCCCAGGACCATAATGCCGCCGTTCCGCACCCACTCTACCAGGGTACGGCTCTGATCCTCCGACAAATCCCGGATCCGGTAATTGCTAATGATCAGCATATCCACCATATCCAGGCCCATGCGGTTATCCGGAAAATTCTCTGTGGTAAATGTCATAGTCCGGGTCATCATCATGCTGTAATCCACACCGATTCCATCCCAGCAGGACAGCTTCTCCGGTGTATCACTTAAAATTCCCACAAACAGCTCCGGCGTATCCGTCCCAAATTCCAACTTGACCCGTTTGCGGGCAAGCTGGCTGCCATTACCATCTACATAGGAAACAAAAATCTGATCCGAGCGGTTGCCTACCGGCAAAAACAGGTGCTTTTCTACCCTTTCTCCCGCCGGCACCTCCACCGGATAATCGTGCTGGTAAATGTCATTATTCGATTCCAGAGTTTTGATCTGGATCTGTCCTACGCTGTCTGTCTCCTGCCCATTGGTCAGAATCACCTGGACCGGAAGATACCTGCCTCCTTTTACGTGTCCGTCATAGCCGCACACCACATCCATGCTGATCTCATTTTCTGTATAATCCCCGCCTGCTGCTGATGCTCCATAAGCAGTTCCAAACCAGACACATAACAGAACAGAAAGGGCCAGCAATAACTTCCGCGGCCCTGTAAAAAATTTCTTATATTGCTTCATGATAGTCCTCCAGACTTCCGAAGTTTTCCCGATTGATGTCAAAATCCACCTTCAGTTTTACCGTGAATACCGTACCATTTAGGTCACTGGTAACACCAATGGTCCCGCCATGCATATCCACAATGTTTTTTGCAATCGCAAGTCCCAGACCGGTCCCCCCTGTATTGACAGAACGGGACTGCTCCACCCGGTAAAATTTCTCAAACAGCAGCGGAAGCTCTTCCTTCGGGATCACATAACCGAAGTTGGTAACAGACACCGTCACAACCGTATCCGTGGCATCCACCTTTACGATGATTTTCTTGCCCTCCGAACCGTATTTAATGGCATTATTGATCAGGTTATCAAACAGACGGGCCAGCAAATTGCCGTCCGCCGTGATCACCTTGGCAGTTACATTGCTCTGCAGCTCGTAGGCCAGGTTTTTCTCCATAAAATTCGGATAAAATTCCTCTAACATCTGGCTTAACAGCTTGACGATATCCACTTTAGATACCTTCATGGAGATCTTGCCGTAATTTAACTTGGTAAAACCAAACAGATCCTCGATCAGCTTCTGGAGACGCTTGGACTTCTTATAGGTGATATCCAGATACTTCTTCTGCATCTCCTCATTCAGCTTTACCGGACCAGACAACAGCTCCAGATATCCGATGATGGAGGTCAACGGAGTACGCAGATCATGCGCTACATTGGTGATCAGCTCATTCTTCGTCCGCTCAGATTCACGCTCCCTGTCCATCAGCTGACGCAGCTCTTCCACCATGTTGTTTAAATTCTCCGCCATATCCGCAAATTCATCGTCGCCCTCCACGTCCAGGGTGATATTCAGATCTCCTTCCGCGATCTCGCGCATAGCAGAGGAAATCCTGGAAATGTAACGCATGGAACGGCTCTGGAGCAGCAGAAAACTGACGGAAAAAACTCCGATCCCCAAAAGCACATACAGCAGCACGATCATGGTGCCAGGACGGTAAAACAGGAGAACCAGACTGTTCTCCATGCCACGCTCTGCGGCATACTGCCCGATCATGGATAAATTGGTCACCAGAAATACCATCACCATGCAGGCAACCACCGTACTGTATATGATATTGACCACGACCCTGGTATGGTAACGGCCATTCAGACTATTTTTCAATCTTGTATCCTACTCCCCACACTGTGGTAATGATCTTATTTTCTCTGGTGTCTTCTTTCATCTTGCCACGCAGGCGGCGAATATGTACCATGACCGTATTATTGGCCTCATAAACCTTTTCATTCCAGACCTTTTCGAAAATCTCATCGGTGCTGAACACCTTTCCCGGATTCGAAGCTAACAGGTACAAAATATCAAATTCGATCGGAGTCAGCTTGATCTCCTCATCATAAACCGTAACCTTATGGTTATCCTTGTTGATCACAAGTCCCTTAATCGCGATCTCATTCTTTGCTGCGTCGCTGCGGCTTCCGCTGTTTGGATTTAACTGGGTGTAACGGCGAAGCTGGGATTTGACTCTGGCTGTCAGCTCCAATGGGTTAAATGGCTTCACCACATAGTCATCGGCTCCCGTTCCAAGCCCTAAGATCTTATCCAGATCTGTGGACTTGGCGCTTAACATGATGATCGGGATGTTGTTCGTCTCCCTGATCCTCCGGCACATCTCCAGACCATCCATGCCAGGCATCATGATATCCAGAAGCACCAGGTGGATTTCCTCCTTATCCAGAATTTCTAAGCCCTCCTGGGCATTATTCGCTTTAAATACCTTATATCCATCACTGACTAAATAAATTTCAACCAGGTCTGCGATCTCCTTCTCGTCATCCACTACCAGGATGCTGATCTGTCCCATCTTTTAGTCCTCCTTATGTATGTTCATTTTTCTTTTTATAGTATACCATACACCCTGGTGGTTTGCCTTACTTTTTACTTACAAAAAATGTATTTATTTCCTGTGGAGACACGGATTTTCTTTGCTTTTTCCTTTTCTTGTTTCTACCACCTCACCGAATCATCAATCGCCCGTCTTTGCTCTTCTTTAGATAACCGCAGGTAGATCATGGTGGTGTTGACGCCGGAGTGGCCCATGAGATCGGCCAGGAGGGCGATGTCTTTGTTTTCCTGGAGGAAATTGATAGCGAAGCGGTGGCGGAAGGAATGGGGGTGCATGCATAGTCATTTCTCCTTTTTTGTATTAGAATACCATGATAGCAGGGTCAAAAGGTCAGAAGTTCGACGCAGGCTTACTTGCAGGAGAATTTTTAAAGATTACGGGATAATGCCCATCTACAGATCAAGCAGACCGCTATGCAGCAACGAAAAACAACAAAAAGAGCCCTGTCCAGCGATCATACCAGACAAGACTCTCTTCTCCCACATTCAAAGCAGATTTCTATTTCAACTATCGCGATACCAATTTCACACTCTAGTGTTCCACGCTCTCTGCCGGAATAAACACCCGCAGGTTCACCGGATCGACCTCCTCGGAAGCCGCCTTCACAGCCTCCACCGCTTCTTTACAGAAGGTATCCTGTGCGCCAATGGCAGCTTTGCCACGGCGGTCGATCTTATTGTAAATCCCATCCGATCCCAGCACATGGGCTTTTAAGTTATCGCTTAACTGCACATTTAAGATGTGCATGGCTTTTTCCTTCAGCTTCTCATCCAGAATCGGGAACATGATCTCCACACGGCGGTCCAGGTTCCTCGGCATCCAGTCGGCACTTCCCATGTAGATCTCCGGATAACCGTCATTTTCAAAATAGAAGATCCGGCTGTGCTCCAGGAAATTACCTACGATGGAGCGGACAGCGATATTTTCACTTAAGTTTGGCACACCTGCCCGCAGACAGCAGATGCCGCGGATGATCAGGTCGATCTTCACGCCTGCACAGGAGGCTTCATACAAAGCGGCAATGATCTCCTTGTCACACAGAGAGTTGACCTTGGCAATGATCCGGGCCGGACGGCCTTCTCTTGCATAGTTGGTCTCCCTCTGGATCATCCGCATAAACCGCTTCCGAAGCCAGATAGGCGCTACTACCAGCTGGTTCCATTTTAATGGTTCGGAATATCCGGATAACATATTAAATACTGCGGTTGCGTCCTCACCGATCTGTGGATTGCAGGTCAGAAGGCCGCAGTCTGTATATAATTTTGCCGTAGAATCGTTGTAGTTTCCGGTTCCCAGATGAACATAACGGCGGATGCCGTCCTCTTCCCGGCGCACCACCAGTGTGATCTTGGAATGGGTCTTTAAGCCCACCAGACCATAGATCACGTGACATCCGGCTTTTTCCAGCATCTTCGCCCAGTTAATATTATTTTCCTCGTCAAAACGTGCCTTTAATTCCACCAGAACGGACACCTGTTTGCCATTATCCGCTGCCTCAGCCAGCGCCGCGATGATCGGGGAATTGCCGCTGACACGGTACAGCGTCTGCTTAATGGCCAGCACCTTCGGGTCCTTCGCCGCCGTCTTCACAAAATCCACCACAGGATCAAAGGATTCATATGGATGGCTTAAAAGAATATCTCCTTTGCGGATGTTGGTGAAAATATCATCGTCATTTAAAAATGCCGGGTTTGTCTGAGGGGTATATTTCGGCGCTTTCAGGCCATCAAATCCGTCCAGGCCATACATCCTCATCAAAAATGTCAGATCCAGCGGACCGGAGATCTCATAGATATCACTGCTGTGGATATCCAGCTCTTTTTTCAGGCGTTTTAATACCCGTTTATCGGCATTTTCTTCAATCTCCAGACGGATGGCCTCACCCCACTGGCGTTTCTTCAGCTGCTTCTGGATCTCCTTTAACAAATCCTCCGCATCTTCCTCATCAATGGTGAAATCCGCATTTCTCATAATACGGAACGGATGAGCCGTAATGATGTCATAGTTTAAAAACAGGGACTGGATGTTCCGCTCGATGACTTCCTCCAGCACGATCACTGCCCGGTCCTCTCCCGTGGTGATCTCCACCAGCCGCGGAAGCACGTTCGGTACCCGTACCAGGGCAAAATCCAGGTCTTCCTCCTCATCTCCGTCCTTTTTCTTCAGCAGTGCCGCCAGGTTTAAGGATTTATTATGCACTAACGGAAATGGACGGGACGAGTCCACTGCCATGGGCGTCAGCACCGGATAGACATTTTCCTTAAAATACTCGTCCACCAGACGACCTTCTTCCTCTGTCAGCTCCTCATGATGGGAGATTACCCGCAGCCCATTGGCTTTCAGGGCCGGAATCAGGGAACGGTTGTAGGTGGAATACTGCATCTCTACCAGACGGTGGGTCTTCTCCCCGATCTTCTCCAGCTGCTCTGACGGCTTCATGCCAGAAAGATCTGGTTTGGTGTATCCTGCATTCACCATGTCTTTTAAGGAAGCTACACGGACCATGAAAAATTCATCCAGATTGGACGCCGTGATACTTAAAAATTTTAATCGTTCAAATAAAGGGAGACTTTTGTCTCTGGCTTCTTCCAGAATTCGATAATCAAAATCCAGCCAGCTCAGTTCCCGGTTTACATAATTTTCCGGTTTCTTATAACGAGATTCAATATCTGCCATGAATTACACCCTCCTTTTCTGCCTGATCTCCGGGCGGATTCCAAACATTTCCTCAAAAAAGTCCGCCTTATCTTCTACTGCTATGGTCTCCAGGGCCAGATTGCCTGCGTAGGAAGTGGAAATGATCAGCTTATTGCCTTTTACCTGCAGTTTTCCATCATCCAGCCGTCCATGGTGGCTGCGGTCCATGGCATTGGCCAGCCGCAGCATGGCAGTCAGTTTACCTGCCCGGATACTTCCTTCTCCATAACGGAACGCATCCAGATTACAGCGGACCACCTCTGCCACGATCTCCCGTTCTGCGTGGGACAGGCCGATGATCTCTGTGGCCATGATGATGTTATAAGCGCAGGCGCTGGAATCACGGAGACTGATAAATTTGCCGCAATCGTGAAGAATGGATGCAATCTGAATCAGAAGCCGTTCTCTCGTTCCCAGTCCGTGAAATTTCTTCATGGCATCGAAGATCTGAAGAGCATAATTTTCGATCTTCTGGCCGTGACTGGTGTTGCAGCGGTAACGCTTGGCCATATTTCTGGATGCGGATAAAATATCATCGTCAAAATTGTGTGTGAATTTCAAATATTTCTGTTTTTCTGCATAATCAGCTGCAATTCCATCACACATACGGATTCCCGGAACCCACAGCATCTCTGCTCCTGTCATTTCCAGGATCTGTTTGTAAATGATCGCTGCCGGAATCAGCAGATGGGCGTACTCCTGATTGACGCCGAACCGGTCCTCGATCTGATCCACCGGCATCTGGATCAGTTTCTCATAAAATTTCTGGAAATCCGCCGCGCTGATCCGGTCTACCCGTTTTCCGGCCACCTCATCTCTGGCCAGATACAGGATGCTCTCACCAATGCAGATCAGGTTTTTGATGTCTCGGTCCTTCAAATACATCTTTTTGAAAGCGTACAATTCATTATCCACCATATCCTCAAAAATACCAAGAACTGTCTGACGGTCAGACCAGACGCCGGACAGATTTTCCCGCAGCCTTAAGATTCCCTGCTGGATATTCTGGGTAGAAACCAGGCTGTCCTTATCGAAAAGAGAAATCTGAAGACTTCCAAAGCTGACATCCGCAATGGCAGTTCCTTTCTGGATGATCTTCTGGAACTCTGCCTCTTTCATGGCAATGGCTTTATAGCCTAAAAAACGCTGTTCCGAGTTACTGATCACCTGTACCTGGATACCGGTGCGGACCCGGATCTGCTCCAGGATGATCTGGCTGTTCTTCGCCTCACGCATGGCGCTGGTGGCGTAAGCCCGATAGTCCTCCACCTGATAACTTTTCATCACCTGTTCAAATTCTTCCAGCACCTGACACATCTCGTCTACCAGATGATAGCTGATCTTTCCTGTGTGATAGGTATCTCTGCCAAGAGAGATCACATGCCGCAGATGGTCGATCTCCCGTAACCCATTTCTGGATGTGGTCTCGTAGATCCCCATTTCCAGTTCAAACGAGCCCACATCAATTGCCGCAAATAAATGTGCTGCCATTCCTACACCTCCATTCTCAACGATGTATTTCCGGAAACTTTCCTGCACCTGATTTTTTGGCGGATTTTCTGGAAATACCTCTGGGTGACTCTTTTCCCGTTATTCTTCTTTCGTTCCAAGCAGATGATTGATAAACTGGGTCGCAGTACGTCCGGATAAACCGCCATGCTGCAGCTCCCACTTATTGGCCTCCAGAAGCAGTTCGTCCTCTGGAATGGTCACATGATACCGCTCTGCCAGCACTTTTACAATATTCTGGAACTCTCTCTTATCCGGCGCACCGAAATAAATGGTCACACCAAAACGGGCCACTAAGGACAATTTCTCCTGAACCGTATCATTTACATGAAGCTCATCATCCAGTTCCCGCTTGTCGCTGAATTTCTCACGGATCAGGTGACGGCGGTTGGAGGTCGCGTAGATCAGCACATTTTTCGGTCTCCGTCCCAGTCCGCCCTCAATGATGGCTTTCAGGTACTTATACTCCAGTTCGCTCTCCTCGAAAGAAAGGTCATCCATGTAAATGATAAACTTGTAATTACGGTCCTGCACCTGCTCCAAGACAGAGGACAGTGCATGGAACTGATGCTTATAGACCTCTACGATCCGCAGTCCCTGGCCATAGTATGCATTTAGAATCCCTTTGATACTGGAAGACTTACCGGTTCCCGCATCACCGAACAGTAAGACATTATTGGCTGCCTTTCCCTGGATAAAGGCTTCCGTATTTTCGATCAGTTTCTTTTTCTGCAACTCATAGCCTACGATATCGTCCAGATATACGTGTTCTACATTAACGATTGGCTCGATCTGGGCCTCATGGCCATCTTCCCGGATGCGGAATGCTTTATTCAGGCCAAATTTGCCCACGCCGAACTCCCGATAGAACTGGGTCACATCCTTCTGGAACTCTTCCACTGTTTTTGCACCGGCCAGTGTCACTGCCAGTTCCACGATCCGGTCGCGGACTCTCTTATTAAATACACGGCTGCCATCATCCACCGGAACATAGGAAGCCAGCTCACTCCATACAGAAGTTCCGCCGGTCAATGCATCTAATTCCCGGATGTCGCAGGCAAACAGATCCATAAATACCTGGAAATCCTGTTTTGCCATATGGGACAAGGTACCTCCCATATCGCCCCTGATCTCACAGGAAGTGCTGTAGGCATTCTCATGGTTGGCAAGGCAGAAGGATAAGAAGCAATGCCATAAATTGCCCTCAAAGCCGTAGTCTGCCGCCAGCTCCAGGAGTTCATTGGCACAGGCATACGCCTCCTCCAGGCACTCCTCTCCGATGATCTCCCCTTCCTTTCCACTGGAAAGCAGGTCTGCCATACGGTCAAATAAATTCTGATAACGAAAACCGCGATATACGATAAATGGTGTACGATCCATACTTTTTTCTCCTCATTATGTAAACTAATAATTACCCAAAATTCTCATATTGGCCGCCTCTTCCGACACGCTCTTTAATGCGTTCTGGATAGACGGATCGCTTAAATTCCCCTCAATATCCACGAAGAACCGGTACTCCCAGTTTCTTCCCAGGATCGGCCTGGATTCGATCATCCTCATGTTGACTCCATTATAAATGAAATTGCCAAGCATATTGTAAAGGGAACCGCTCTTATGCGGCAGTTCAAAGCAGATGCTGATTTTTTCCGCCTCTTTCCGGTAGACCTGCTCCTTTGCCAGGATCAGGAAACGTGTGGTATTGTTCCGGTTATGATTGATCGAAGCTGCCAGTACCTTCAGACCATACAGCTTTCCTGCTGTCTGGCTGGCAACTGCCGCCTGATGGATGTCCTGATCTTCAATGATCTTTTTTGCCGCTACTGCCGTATTCTCCACACTGATCTGCTGCCAGTCTTTTCTGGCATTGAGATACTGGGAGCACTGCATCAACGCCTGCGGATGGGAATACACCCGCTCAACATCTGTTAACTCTGCCTTTGGAAGTCCTAATAACGCATGATCCACGGTCACACATGTTTCTGCCACGATCACATTGTGATGCTTGATCAGCAGATCATAATTATCCACCACAGCTCCCGCAGAAGAGTTCTCAATGGGAATCACCGCATAGTCTGCTTTTCCGCTCTCCACATCATCCATGGCGTCTTCCCATGTTTTTACATGGTAAGCATCCACATCATCGCCAAAATACTGCATGGCAGCTGCATGGCTGTATGCGCCTTCCACTCCCTGATAGACCACCTTGATCTGATCTTTTTTCAGGGAATCCACCATGGTAAATCCAGTCTCGATCTTCTTTCCATGCGCTTCGATGATCTGATACTGCAGGCGGCGGCTGATGGTCATCAGCTGGGTAAATAATTCTTCTGCTGCCCGCGCATTAAATTCATTGCCTGCCATAGCCCGGACGGATGCCAGCTTCTGCTGCTCCCGTTCCTTATCAAACACGGCCTTTCCTGTCTTGATTTTATCTGCGGCTACCTGTCCACATAAATCCAGACGTTCCTCTAATAGCTCCACAAACTGCCTGTCGATCTGATCCAGTTTTCCACGTATCTCCTGTAAGTCCACCTGTCTGCCCTCTCTTATCACTTTTCTGTCTATTCTCTTTTCTGCCTATTCTCTTTCTTCCTGATCGTTATTATTTCTTTCCCGCTGCAACATTTCCAGAATCCGTTCTCTGGTATACGCTCCCGCAAATTTCCGCTGCTCCGGCTCCAGCTCCTTTACGATAAATGGAGCGCCAAACTCAATGGTCACATTGGAGGAGTGTATCTTAGGAAAATGCGCCTCAAACACCTCTGCCGTTCCGGTAATAGCCACAGGAATCACCGGACAGCCGGATTTTTCTGCGATCTTTAAGCTTCCCTCCTTGAATGGGAGCAGATCCATCAGATCTTCATTCTTGTTTCTGGTCCCCTCTGGGAAAATCCAGACAGAAATGCCGCTCTTTACCTGGGCAATGCCCTCTAAAATAGTCTTTAATCCTTCTTTCATGTCAGTCCGGTTCAAAAACAGGCAGTGGACATTCTTCATCCAGTTGCTAAGCAGCGGCCATTTCTCCATCTCTTTCTTTGCCACAAATCCCACCAGCGTCGGTACTGTCACATAACCTGTAAGAATATCAAAATAGCTCCTGTGATTTCCAACATAGAGAACCGCCCTGTCCTTCGGAATGTTCTCGATTCCTTTCACGGTAATATGTACTCCCGCCATTTTTAAAATGATCCAGAAGATCCACTGGACAATATGAAGACTCTGCCAATCCCTCTTTTCCGGGTCCTTCTTTCCCAGATAGGACTCCCAGACAAGCACCGGAATACTGAATACAAGAAACAGAATCACAGTTGCCGCCACCAATATAAATTTTAACATGACGCTTTTCTCCTTTAATCCGTTAATTACCCTCCATTTTAGTATAACAGCGGCATAAATACAAGCCTTTACACCTCCTTCTTTTTGGTGATCGTTACAATTCATGCGTTGCATGAACTGTAATTTTCTCAAAAATCAGTCCGGTGGCAAACCACAGGGGCGCGAAATCCAGCCGGATCAGACCATTCACATTACTATGAAGTCCCGTATAATCCCATGGACAGATGCCGTAGGCTTTTAAGATGCTTCCAAAGAGATACTCGCCCATAAAAATCAACACGGTATACAGTATCCCATGGCGGATCACTCTGTCCATCCAGTCAAGCCGCTCTCCACCCAGCCACCAATCCACCAGTCCACTGATCTCCGGCAGAATTGCCCCCATCCCATAGATGGGAAACATCAGAAGGGAGGTTTTGGCCATCAGCCGCCAGTCCTTTAGCATGACTGATTCCATGGAAGTAAACAACACCTCCAGACACCAGCCTGCGATGCCGCATTGGAAAAAATGATAAGTAAATTGTTCTCGTTTATTCTGCATTGTTCTGTTCATGATCCTAGTATGGATCTTCCGTGCAGTTTTATGCACCGCCTCTGATATTCTTCACGGTTTTCCCAGTAACAAAATGTCAATAGCTTTTTAATCACTTTTGTAAAGCGTTCAAAAAGGGAAAAAAAGAACGTATAGTTTATTTCCATACGCTCTATCTCACATTTCATATTTAATTTTTGTATTCTGCAAACTGGAATTTGGTGTGTGCTTTATAAATTTTTTCCAATCCACTCAAGTTCGTTCATGGAATCCTTATTTTTTTCAAGTTCATCTCTGGCTGTTGCGTAATATGATTTTTTGAAAAGCATAT
>ERZ837487.1774-NODE-1774-length-24685-cov-23.522493_pt1 | contig 24685 bp, 20 predicted proteins | sample MGYA00519911_ERZ837487 | MGnify/ENA primary metagenome ERZ837487 (study PRJEB31850, sample SAMEA3708818) | human gut metagenome | biome: human gut; feature: human-associated habitat; material: faeces | place: China | collected 2014 ... | reverse complement strand
ATCGGTGCCCGCAACATGCAGAACTTCCAGCTGCTCAAGGCCGTGGGCAAGATGCGCAAGCCCGTGCTGCTCAAGCGCGGCCTGTGCAACACCATCGAAGAGTGGATCATGAGTGCCGAGTACATCATGGCCGGCGGAAACGAGCAGGTCATCCTGTGCGAGCGCGGCATCCGTACCTTCGAGAAGTACACCCGCAATACGCTGGACCTGTCCGCAGTGCCCATCATCCACGAAAAGACTCACCTGCCCATCATCGTGGACCCCAGCCACGCCACCGGCAAGGCCAATCTCGTCGAGCCGATGATGATTGCCGCTGTGGCCGCCGGTGCCGACGGTCTGGAAGTGGAAGTGCACTACGACCCCCAGCACGCATGGAGCGACGGTGCCCAGTGCCTGACCCCCGACAGCTTTGCACAGGCCATGGCCAAGTGCCGTCAGGTCGCATGGGCCATTGGCCGCGATATGTAACGGCCTATGCTGGTAACCATTCATTCTTCCCGCCCCATCGGCGGGAGCATCACCGCCCCGCCCAGCAAGAGCATGGCGCACCGGGCGGTGCTCTGCGCGGCCCTTGCCAAAGGGCGCAGCCGCATCACCAATCTGGAGTTCAGCAAGGATATCTCCGCCACCTTGTCTGCCGCCGGGCAGCTGTGTGCCCGGGTACACACCGGTACGGCAGATGCCGAGGTGGAAGGGCTTGGCCGGTTCGAAACCGTCACCGCGCCGGTGGACTGCTGCGAAAGCGGCAGCACCCTGCGCTTTCTCATCCCCATCGCCAGCCTGACCGGGCAGTCAGTCACCTTTACCGGCCGGGGACGGCTGATGGAGCGCCCGCAATCGGTATACGAAGCGTTATACCGGGAGCAGGGTCTGCGTTTTGAGCCGTCTTCTGCCGGTCTGACTGTAGAGGGCGCGCTGACGCCCGGTGAATACGAACTGGCGGGCAATGTGTCCAGCCAGTTCATCAGCGGACTGCTGTTCGCGCTGCCGCTGCTTTCCGGCGGCAGTACCCTGCACCTCATCCCGCCGGTGGAGAGCCGCAGCTACATCGACATGACCCGCTCGGTGCAGGCCGCTTTCGGCGTGGAAAGCCGCTGGCTGGATGACACCACCCTCGCCATCCCGGGCGGACAACGCTATCATTCCTGTGATTACACCGTGGAAGGTGATTACAGTCAGGCGGCCTTCCCGGCTGTGCTGGGTGCCGTGTGCGGCGGCGTGACCATCGCCGGGCTTTCCCCGGAAACACTGCAGGGCGACGCGGCCATTCTGGACATCCTGCGCCGGTGCGGAGCAAAATTCACCCGCACCGAGCAGGGCATCGCCTTCGAAAAGGCCCCGCTGCACGGCGTGGACATCGACCTCGCCGACTGTCCGGACCTCGGCCCCGTGCTGATGGTTCTGGGGCTGCTGTGCGAGGGCACCACGGTCATCCGCAACGCCGAACGTCTGCGCCTGAAGGAGAGCGACCGCATCGCGGCCATGGAGCAGGAACTGCGTGCGGTCGGCGGCGTGCTGGAAAGCGAAGGCGGCACTATCACGGTGCAGGGCTGCACAGGCAAACTGCACGCACCGGCTGCCCCGCTGCACGGCCACAACGACCACCGGGTTGTCATGAGCCTTGTGGTGCTGAGCGCAGCCGCCGGGCTGCCCCTGACCGTGGACGATGCCGAGGCCATCACAAAAAGCTGGCCGAACTTTTTTGAAGCCATCAAGCCCTTGGGCGCGGAGGTGGAATATGCTGGATAAAACAAAACGTTATCTCATTGTGGGCCTTGGCCTGCTGGGCGGCAAGTACGCCATGGAGCTGACGAAGGCCGGGTTCCATGTGGACGGCATCAACCGCAGTGAGGGGCATCTGCAGTACGCCCTCGACCACGGCTACATTGCCAGCGGCAAGACCCATGATTTTGAAGACCTGGTCTCGCAGGCCGACCACATCATCTTCGGCCTGTACCCCACGGCGCTGCTGGAATGGTTCAAGACCTACGGCCATCTCCTCAAGCCCGGCTGCATCTTTACCGATGTATCCGGCGTCAAGACCGGCCTTGTGGAGCCGGTGCAGGCCATGTGCCCGGCGGGCGTGGAGTTCATTGCCAGCCACCCCATGGCAGGCCGTGAAACTTCCAGCGTAGAACACGCCGCCGAGGTGAATTTTGCCCCGGCCAACTTCATCATCACGCCGACGGACAAAAACACTCCTGAGGCCATCCAGTGGGCAAAAGAGCTGGCCGAAGTGCTGGGCTTCCACCACATCTGCACCCTGACCGTGCAGGAGCACGACAAAATGATCGGCTATGTGAGCCAGCTGTGCCACGCCATCGCTGTGAGCCTGATGTGCGCCAACGACAATACTTCGCTGTGCGAGTATACCGGTGACTCCTTCCGCGATTTGACCCGCATTGCACGCATCAACGACAAAATGTGGGCAGAACTGTTTTTGTGGAACAAGGAGAACCTCATCAGCGAGATCGACCAGTTCGGCGCTGCTCTGCAGGAGATGCGCGCCGCCATGGTGGCTGACGACCGGGATAAGCTGGAAGAGATGTTCCGCCTGTCCACCCAGCGCCGTGCAGCATTTGACAAAAAGCTGCCGGAATAATCTGTGAGCGGAGGTGTCCCCATGCCCAAGCAGGAAGGCCAGAAATCCAAGTTGTTGACCCTTTTGCATATCTTTGAGCAAAAGACCGACGAGAACCACCGGCTCAACGTGCCGCAGCTGGTGCAGCTGCTGGAGCAGCAGAACATCCTTGCCGAGCGCAAGAGCATCTACAGCGACATCGAAACACTGCGCAGTCTGGGCTACGACATCCAGCTGCAGCGGGGCCGGGGCGGCGGCTACTGGCTGGCCGGACGCACCTTTGAGCTTTCGGAGCTGAAGCTTCTGGTGGACGCCGTGCAGTCCAGTAAGGTGGTCTCTGCCAGCACCAGCAGCAGGCTCATCCACAAGCTGGAAGCCCTCTGTTCCGACTACGAAGGCATCCAGCTGCAGCGTCAGGTGTATGTCGATGGCCGTCCCAAAAGCGACAGCAAAACCCTGCTGTACAGCATCGACGCACTGCACAGCGCCATCAACGCGGGCAAGATGGTGAAGTTCCGCTACAAGGACGGCACCCGCACGGTCAGCCCGTGGCAGCTGGCGTGGGAAGGCGGCTGCTACTATCTCATCGCCTATCAGGACGAAAAGGCCCCCGCCAACATCCGCAACTACCGGGTGGACCGCATGTCCGGCGTGACCGTGCTGGACACGCCCCGCCGGGGCAGGGCAGAGTTCCGCCAGTTCGACCTGCCCGCCTACCTGCGCAAGCACTTCAACATGTATGGCGGGCCGGAACACCGGGTCACCCTGCGGTGCACCGCCGACATGGAGGCCGCCATGCGGGACCGCTTTGGCAAGACGCCGACCTTTATCCCGGAAAGCGACGGCACCCATTTTCATTTTGACGTGCCGGTGTGCGTCAGCCCGCAGTTCTACGGCTGGGTATGCGGCTTTTCCGGAAAAGTAGAAGTGACATCTCCCGCCGAGGTCCGGCAGGGGCTGCATGATCTGGCGTTACAGCTGGCACAGCAGCATCTGTAACAGAAAACGCGCAAGGCTCCTGCCCATTTCAATTGGGCAGGAGTCTTGCGCGTTTCTTTCTTATTCCTCAAACTCCAGATCACTGGGCAGGATCAGATCCAGCTCGGCGGCGGGTTCCGCTACAAGGCGGCGGCTCTGGTTGAAGATGGCCTTTTCCAGCGTGTTGCGGGCAAGGCGGCCGTTGCCGGCTGTGCGGCTGTCCAGCGCCTGACGGCGCTTGTAGTAGCCCAGCAGCGGGAAGGTACAGCTCTCGGCAAGGCGGTAGCCCTTGCCCTTTGCCAGCACGGCGGTGATGTCCAGCAGCTCGTCGGCGGTGTAATCCGGGAACTCGATCTTGTTCGGGAAGCGGCTGGCAAGGCCGCTGTTGGCGGTGAGGAAGGTTTCCATCTCTTTGGTATAGCCCGCCAGAATGACCACCAGCTCGTCCCGGTGGTCCTCCATGCCCTTGACAAGGGTGTCGATGGCTTCCAGCCCGAAGCTGTCCTGTTCGCCGCGGTAGAGGCTGTAGGCCTCATCGATGAACAGCACGCCGCCCAGCGCACTCTCGATGACGCTGTTGGTCAGCGGGGCGGTGTGGCCGGTGTAGCGGCCTACAAGGTCGCCTCGGCTCACCTCCACCAGCTGGCCGCCCCCCAGCGCGCCGATGGCCTTGAGGTACTTTGCCACCAGCCGGGCAATGGTGGTCTTGCCGGTGCCAGGATTGCCGGTGAAGATCATGTGCATGGACAGGCTGGCCGTCTTGAAGCCTGCCGCTGCCCGGCGCTGCTGCACCTGCAGGTTGTCGGCCAGACCGAACACATATTCCTTGACCGGGGCAAGACCCACAAGATCGTTCAGCTCAGCGCGGATCTCATCCACTGCGCCGGTATACTCGGCGGGCAGCAGGGCGAACAGCTCGCTCTCCGGCCCGTCGTTCAGCCGGAACCACACGCCGTCCGGCTTTGCGGTCAGGCTGACCGTGCCGGAAAGCTTTACATCGGTCTGCAGGCAGTATTCGCTCAGGGCGCGGAAAATGCGGCCGCAGGCTTCCGCCAATCCGGCCGCGCCCTTTTCCTTCGAGCACTGGGCAGCCACATAGTCCCGCACATCTGCCCCGGCGGAAAGGGTCAGGCCGAGGCGGGTGCTCACCTTCTGGGCCAGAGCGTTCAGCTGCTGCGCTGCCAGCGCGGCAAGATCCTCGCGGGCAAAGGGTGCAGTTGTACACACATCGCCCACAGCTGCCACAAACGGTGCGCCGAATTTATCGGCCAGCGCGTCCCGGCCCTTGCGGGAGAAGAAGATGAGGTACTTGCCGCAGGGGGTGATGCTGCTCACGGCACCCGGGGCAAGCGCCGTGCCGGCATCCACCAGAATGCCCTCTTTATTCACCAGATACCGGCTGGAAAGGGGCGCATTGCCCCTGACCGCGAGGTCAGACAACGTCTTGAGGAAGCCCGGGTAGCAGCTTTCGTAATGCTCAAAGATCACGATCTCGCCGGGGGCGTGGAGGGCGGCATACAGATCCTGTAAAAACAGCTTTTCTGCACCGGAATTGCCGTAAAGCGCCAGATCCATCACCGCCGTTTTGTCGTTCTGCAAAAGGCCGCGGGCCGCCATGATGCGGGCGGTTTCTTCCAGCGCAAAATGCCGTCCGGTGCCCGGCCCGCCGCTGATGAGGATCACGTTCCGGGCGGCGGGGCGCTCGGTGCCCAGCACAAAGGGACGGCGCATGGCACGCACTACGCTGTCCACAAAAGCGTCCTGCCCGAGGGCGGTCTTTTTCACCTCGGCGGCAAGGCCCTCAAAGCTGCCCAGATGCTCGGCAGGCACATCGGCCGTTCCCTTTGCCAGCAGGCCGTCATCCTCCATATCCCGCACAAGCCGCCGGGAGTCATCCAGCGCCGCGCGGGCGGCCGTGTCCTGCTGTTTCAGGCGGGCATTCTGCTGCTTGAGCAGTTCATCCAGCTGCTTCTGGTTTTCCAGCAATGCGGCGTTCAGGTCTGCCGGGGCGGAAGCACCCGGCTTTGCTTCAGGCCTGGCCGGGCTGCCGCCGAAGCGCGGCCGCCCGCCCGCGCCGAACACGCCGTTCATAAGGTTTTCCCAATCGTCGGTATATGCCATGGTTTTGCCCTCCGTCGGATCGTTTTCTTCCAGTATAGAGCAGGCCGGGCGGTTTTGCAATTCCCTCTTGCAAAATACACAGCAGTTGTTTACACTTATTTTATAGGAAATTCGTAAGAAGGAATGACGAACTATGTGTGCAGCAACCCCCGCCGAACGCAAGGCTCTGTTTGAAAGCGACGCCTTTGCCCGGCAGACCACCTATACCGGCCCTCTGGGGCAGGAATACTCCCTCGCCGGTACCCGGCTGCGGCTGTGGGCACCCACCGCCCAGAGCGTGGATGTGAACCTCTACCGCAAGGGCGACAGCAGCGCCGCCATGGGCACCCTGCCGATGGAGCGCGGCCCGCAGGGCGTGTGGAGCATCTGGCTGCCCGGCGACCAGCACGGCCGGTACTATACCTATACGGTCACAGCGGACGGCGTGAGCCGCCAGACCATCGACCCTTACGCCCGGGCGGCGGGAGTCAACGGGCAGCGCGGCATGATCGTGGACCTCGGCCGCACCGACCCGCCCGGCTGGGAGCGGGATGTGCGCCCGGTGATCCTGCCCAGCCAGCGGGCTGTGTGGGAGGTGAGCGTGCGGGACTTTTCGCAGGACGCTGCCAGCGGTGTGCGCCCGGCGTGGCGCGGCAAGTTTATGGCCTTTACCCAGCAGAACACCACCCTGCACGGCGACGGCATCCACCCCACCTGCCTGAACTACCTCAAGCGGCTGGGGGTGAAATACGTCCAGCTGATGCCCATCTTCGATTTCGGCAGCGTGGACGAGGCAAAGCCCCTGATGCGCCAGTACAACTGGGGCTACGACCCCACCAACTACAACATCCCGGAGGGCAGCTACTCCACCGACCCCACCCGGGGCGAGGTGCGCATCCGGGAATGCAAGGAGATGATCGCCGCTCTGCACGCAGCGGGCATCGGCGTGGTGATGGATGTGGTGTATAACCATATGTACCGCAACAAAAACCCGCTGAACGACACCGTGCCCTGCTATTTCTTCCGCCAGAACGAGGACGGCAGTTTTTCCAACGGCAGCGGCTGCGGCAACGAGTTTGCCAGCGAGCGGGTGATGGCCCGGCGCTATATGATCGACTCCATCCTCTACTGGGCGCAGGAGTACCACATCGACGGTTTCCGGTTCGACCTGATGGGGCTGTACGATGTGGAGACCATCAACGCGGTGCGCGCCGCGCTGGACCGCCTGCCCGGCGGGCGGGATATCCTGATGTACGGCGAGCCGTGGCAGGGCGGCGGCAGCCAGCTGCACCGGTACGAAGCCAACAAAGCCAATCTCGCCATGCTGGACGAGCGGGTGGGCATCTTCTGCGACAACACCCGCGACGCCATCAAGGGCGGCTGCTTCGATGCCCGGGAGCCGGGCTATGTGGAGGGCAAGCCCGGCAGCTTCTGGGACATCGGCGCGGCTGTGGCGGCGTGGTGCCGCAGCGACCGGCTGCCGCCCCACGCCCCGGGGCAGATCGTGAGCTACGTTTCGGCACACGACAACTTCACCCTCTGGGACAAGCTGCTGCTGGTGCGGCACGAAAAGCCCGAGTTCACCGCATCCGACCCGGTGGCGCTGGCGCAGAACCGGCTGGCGGCGGGCATCTACCTGACCAGCTTCGGCCTGCCCTTCCTGCAGGCGGGCGAGGAGTTTGCCCGCACCAAAAAGGGCGTGGGCAACAGCTACCGTTCCTCGCCCGCGCTGAACCGGCTGGACTGGAACCGCGCCGAGCAGTATCACCATCTAGTGGACTATTACCGGGGCCTGCTGGCGCTGCGGGCAAGATTCCCGCGGCTGGGCGGAGCCGACCGCAATGCCCCGGACGCGCTGCAGTTCTTCTCGCTGGAGCAGCCCCTTGTAGGCTGGGCCCTGCCCGCCCAGTGGGGCGACGGCGCCGCGTGGGGCGCACTGTGTGTATTCTACAACCCCATCGATACCAGCCAAACTGTTCCGCTGCCCGGCGGGCGGTGGCAGCTGCTGAGCGATGGCACCTCGTCCAGCCTGTGGCGCGGCCCTGCAAGGGTGTACGAACACGAGGCTGTTCTCATGCCCTGCAGCGCGACCATCTTCGGGCAGATCGGATAAAACAGCAAAAAAGCTTCCCCCGTGCGGCGGACACCGCACGGGGGAAGCTTTTTTGTTTAAGAATTATTTCCAGAGAGTCGGGTTGCCATAGCGTGCATCCAGTGCATCGCTGAACCAGCGGCCGTTCATGACATTGCGGATCATCTTCTGCTTCAGGTCAGCCGACAGGGAAGCATCTGCGTCCATACGATCCATGATGGCATCGTAGGTGGTGGAAACATCGGCGCAGCCGATCTCAGCCGCAGTGGCGGAGGCATCCATGACCATGCTCACCTTCTGATCCGGAGTCCAGTTCTTCCACGCAGGCAGCGCAGAGGTGCCGGAGAACAGATTCTTGACACCGCTCAGCAGGTTCTCGTTGGGGTTGCCAGTGTAGATGAAGTTTTTCAGATAGCGATTGAACAGCACTGCCATCTGCTGGTAGCCTGCGCCACTGAAATCGACCATGGCCGAATAATTGTTCGTAGTGGCAAGCAACGGCACAAAAATGCCGTGGAATGCGCCCAGAACAGGGATCGTGGTCAGGGCATCCGGATCGCCGTAGTTGATCTGACACAGGTAAATATTGGCGTTGTAGTTGTCGTACATCTTCTCTGCGCTGCATTCTGCGTTGAAGATGCGGTACATGTCCGAGCCGTATTTGATGGCAAAATCTTTAGCAGACTGGACTTCTTCCGCAGAATAAGCGCTCATCTCGCTGCTGCTGAAATAGCGGTCACCGAACGCAAACATGCTGAATTCGGTCTCGCCGGTCAGCATCAGCAGCGGAACGCTGTTGTAGGTCGTGGTGTCAAAGCCTTCCTTGGGCAGGACAACGCCGTCTCCGTACAGATGGGGGAACACGCTCATGCGGATGCCGGCGTTGCTCATCAGCGGGCACAGACGGGCGGAATCCAGGCTGTACAGCCAGTTGCGGACGTCGTCGCCGCTGGTCAGCAGCCAGTTTCTTGCATCCGCTGCATTGTGGAACATCCCGTCTTCCACGGCGAGAGGTGCGATCGCCCATGCGATCTGGCTCTCACTGGCGGCTTCATCTGCAATGGTCATGCCGCCGGAGAAGGCGATCGCTTTCTGGAAACGCCCCGCAAACATCGGGCTTGCCAGCATGGCCATCACATCGCGGCCGCCGGCAGAGAAGCCGGAAACCGTGATGTTGTCCGGGTCGCCTCCGAACTGCGCAATGTTATCACGGACCCAGTCCAGAGCCTTGGCGATATCCAGAAGCGTGAAGTTGCCGGTGTCATCGCTGCCGCGATGCAGAGCAGGCAGGCAGTTGAACCCGAACAGGCCCAGCCGGTAGTCGATCGTCACAAAAACACAGTTGTCGCGCACGACCAGTTCGCTGCCCAGGATCTCTTTGGTGTTGCCGGTCTGATTGTTGCCGCCGTGGATGAACACCAGAACAGGCAGCTTGTGGGCGTTGGGCGTCGTGTAAACATCCAGCTTCAGGCAGTCCTCCGTGCCAATGGGGCCGCTGCTGTACTGATAGGCAACCGGGCTGACCTGCGTGCAGTCCTTCACATCGCTCCATGCGGCGGGATCCTGCGGAGCCTGCCAGCGCAGATCTCCCACCGGAGCTGCACCATAGGGGATGCCGTACCATACCAGCGAGTCGCCCTGATCCACGCCCTGCACAGGGCCATACTGGGTGTCACGCTGTGCTGTGATCTTGCGGAAGCAGTTTTCTTCATCGGATGCTGCAAAAGCGGGAACGCTGAGGGTCGCCATGGCGGCGGTGAAAGCGCCGACTTTCAGGAAATTGCGGCGGCTGATATAAACAGGATTTTTGCTCATGACGTGTGTACTCCTTTGTTTTTTACTTTTGTTTTTATTTACCTTCTCAAAAAAACGAAACAACAAATAGAACAAACAAATGGAACTGTAGAAAAGCTTTTCTGTTTTATAAAACTGCTGACTGCGGGATTTTCAGGGGAAAAACGGTTTTTCAGGCCAGATCTTCGCCGTTAGTGGCAATGACCTTCTTGTACCAGTAGAAGGAGTCCTTCTTCTCGCGGCTCAGGTCGCCGGTGCCATCGTCAAACTTGTTGACATAGATGAAACCGTAACGCTTTGCCATCTCACCGGTGGAAGCACTCACCAGATCGATGCAGCCCCAGGGAGTGTACCCCATCAGGTCCACACCATCCTTGACAGCTTCAGCCATCTGCTCGATGTGGCTGCGCAGGTAGTCGATGCGGTAGCTGTCGTGAACAACGCCGTCCTCGCCCTTCTCGTCGTAGGCACCCAGACCGTTCTCCACCACCATCAGCGGGATGCGGTAGCGGTCGTAGATCTCGTTCAGGGTGTAACGCAGGCCCTTCGGGTCGATCTGCCAGCCCCAGTCGGAGGCCTTCAGGTACGGGTTCTTGAAGCCGGAGGTCACATTGCCGTCGGTCTTTGCTGCGTCCTTGTGGGTGGTGACGCAGTTGGACATGTAGTAGCTGAAGGTGTAGAAATCCACGGTGCCTTCCTTCAGGATCTCGGCATCGCCCGGCTCCATCTTGATCTCAACGCCCAGTTCTTCCCACAGGCGCTTTGCGTAGGCAGGATATTCGCCGCGGACCTGCACGTCGGAGCAGTACCAGTTGGTCTTGCGCATTGCCTGCTGGTTGGCCAGAATATCGTCCGGGTCGCAGGTGAAGGGATAGCTGGTGATGAAGCAGTCCATGTTGCCCATCTTGTACTCGGGGTAGTGCTCGTGGGCATACTTGACCGCCAGAGCGCTGGCCACGAACTGATGATGCAGGCCCTGCAGGCGGCTCTGGGGATCATCCGGCATGGCAACAGCCGGGCCGCGGTAGCCCTTGCAGGTGCCGAGGGACAGCACTGCGCCGAAGGGCATCATACCGGCGTTGATCTCGTTGAAGGTCAGCCAGTATTTCACCTTGCCCTCGTAGCGGGCAAAGATGACTTTGCAGTAGTTCATGTAGTAATCGACCAGCTCGCGGCTTGCCCAACCGTTGTACTTTTCCACCAGAGCATAGGGCAGCTCATAGTGGCTGATGGTGACCAGCGGCTCGATGCCGTGCTTTTTGCAGCAGTCGAACACGCGGTCGTAGAACTCCAGACCCTTCTCGTTCGGTTCGCTCTCCATGCCGGTGGGGAAGATGCGGGTCCAGTTGATGGAGGTACGGAAGGTCTTGAAGCCCATCTCTGCAAACAGGGCAATGTCCTCTTCGTAGTGATGATAAAAGTCAATGGCTTCGTGGCTGGGGTACAGCTTATCCGGCTCCACAGTCGGGGTCAGCAGCTTGGGCTGGGTGTGGGTGCCGTTGGTGCACAGATCCGGAATGCTGGGGCCTTTGCCGTCCGCGTCCCATGCACCCTCGAACTGGTTTGCTGCGCAGGCACCGCCCCACAGAAAATCATCACGGAAAACGCTCATGTTTTTTCTCCTTCATTTTCTCTTATCAACGGCTGCCCCGGAAGGCGGGGCAGCTCCTGCAACTATTTTACTACAAATTCTGTACGGCGGGCAAGAGCCACTTGCTGTGGCAGCTTCCGGTTTTATTCGTCCTTATACAGGGCATAGGTCAGCACAAAGCCGATGACCGATGCGATCAGGATGGCGATGATGATATAGATCATGTTGGTGATGCCCATGTCGCCGGTGGTGTCGATGAAGCTGGGCAGACCAAACAGACCCAGACCGCCGATGGAGTAGCTGCGGGTGCCCATCAGGCCGGTGAATGCACCGCCGATGGCGCCTGCGATGCAGGAGTAAATGAAGGGCTTCTTCTTGGGCAGGGTCACGCCGTAGATGGCGGGTTCGGTGACGCCGAAGATGCCGGAAATGAAAGCGGGAATGGCGATCTTTTTCAGCTTCTGATCCTTGGTCTTGAGGATGATGGCCAGAACAACAAAGGTCTGTGCGAAGGAAACGCAGAAGTAGGGGCTGAGGATGAAGTCATAGCCCAGCAGGCCGTAGTTGATCATGGCCAGAGGCACCAGACCCCAGTGCAGGCCGAAAATGACCAGAACCTGCCAGAAAGCGCCGATCAGGATGCCGCCAATGATGCCGCCGATCACAGGAATGCTGTAGATGGCGTTGAAGGTCAGGGACAGGATGCTGCACAGGATGCTTGCGATGGGGCCGATGACCAGATAGGTCAGCGGGACCATGACGACCAGAGTGGCAAAGGGAACCACGAACAGTTTGATGACATCGGGGATGACCTTCTTCAGCCAGTGCTCCAGCGGCGCAGCAATGGCAACGGCCAGAATGATGGGCACGACCGAGCTGGTGTAGCCGGATGCCGGCATGATGACGGGGATGCCAAGGAAGGTCTGATAATAGCTCATCTCAAAGGCAGTGCCGCTGAACACGGTGCCCAGCACCTCGCCTGCGGTGCTGTTGACCATGGCCGGGTAGCACAGGGCGATGCCGATGGCCATGCCGATGAATTCATTCATCTTGAACTTCTTGGCGGCCGTGTAGCCCAGGATGATGGGCAGGAAGTAGAAGAAGCCGTCCGCCACAGCGTACCACACCTGATAGGTGCCGGAGGTGGAGGGGATCAGGCCGATGAAGTCGAACAGAGCCAGCAGGCCCTTGATGATGCCGGTAGCGGCCATCACGCCCAGAGTGGGCTGCAGGGTACCGGAGATCACGTCGATCAGCATGGAAACGGGGCTCTTCTTGCCGCCGCTCTCACTGCCGCCGTCGTCCACAGCGTTGCCGTCCTCATCCACAGCACCGGCTGCGTTCAGATGGCCCACTTCCAGCACAGCGTCATACACATCGTTGACCTGATTGCCGATGACCACCTGATACTGTCCGCCTGCCTGCATGACCTTGATCACGCCGTCGGTGGACTCCAGAACTTCCTTGTTTGCCTTGCTCTCGTCCTTCAGCTTGAAGCGCAGACGGGTGATGCAGTGCGCCACGGAGATGATGTTGCTCTTGCCGCCAACATTCTGGATAATAATGCGCGCAAGGCCGTCGTATTTACTTGCCATAAGCCAGTTCTCCTTTTCACGTTGTTCGTATGCCTGTTCGGTCAGTTCAAGGCGCAGCCGCCCGTTGCGCAGACTGACGGATGCCGCAAACGGCAGAGCCGTCAGCGCCGCAGGGTCCGCAAGGCTTTCGTCCTTGAGCGTCATGGAAATGCGGCTGCCCCGCCGGGTGGTGGAGACCACGTTCGCCTCACCGCCCACAAGGGGAAGCAGCTGATCCAGCAAAGCCTGCCGGGGCTCTGTTTCCTGCAAAGGGGCCGCACTTCCTTTCTGTCCGGGCACACGAAAAGTGTCCTTCATATCCAACAAAACTTTTATATAACGCACCGCCCTCGCGCGCCGGGCGGTGGATATACCGTAAGAAAACAAAAGTCACCCAATTCCAAAAGGCCGCAGCACGGCCTTTTAAGCGGCTTTCCGCGCACAGCGGCGCGAAAACCGGCGTAAGAAACCAGTCTGTGTTCTTTTCGAGTTGGGTGACGCCCCGCAAACTTCGTGCGGGTAACGATCCGATGTCTCGGGATATTTGGTTTTAGAAACGCATCAATCCTCTTCGGTGCGCTCGCAGCACACACGGTGGATGTGCATGATGAGATACAGCTGTTCTTCCCTGCTGCAGGGCCAGCCGTAGGTAGCGGTAAGGAACTCGTTGATCTGCTGCACGCAGGCGTAGATCTCCGGGTATTCGCGGCTGACCGTGCGGAACATGCTGTCCACGCTGTTGTCGCCGTTCAGGGGCTTGCCGTGCATCATGCGCTGCACAAGGTAGCGCAGGTGCATGGCAAAGCGGGAAAAGCTGAAGCTGTCCTTGTCCAGCTTGACCGAAAGGGTCTTTTCCATCAGAGCGGAAATTTCAGACACGACCTTTGCAGTCAGGATGGTGGAGTGCATGTCGCCCACTTCGGCCTCTGCCGTGATAAAGTGCATCGCCATGCTCACGGCTTCTTCTTCGGGCAGGTCCACATGCAGGGCATCCCGGATCTGGTGCAGGGCCTGTTTTGCCAGAGCGTATTCCTGCGGATACAGATGCCGGATATCATAGGCAAGCGGTGTCTGGAGGGCAATGCCGTCCCGGCAGCGCTGAATGGCAAAGTTCAGATGGTCGGCCAGTGCGTAGGTCAGGTTCGGGCTGAGAGAACAGTCCAGCTCATCCTGTGCATTGGCGGCGATGTCGTCCGCCAGCAGGAACACCTCGCCGGGGATCTCACGCAGCAGTGCAAAATACTTCTCGTTCACATCGTAGAAGGTGCGCTGCACACCGGAGAGGTCGGTCAGCTCGTAGGGCATGGCCGGAAAGCCGATGCCTTTGCCGAACACCACAAGTTCGCGGCCTTTTGCGTCCCGTGCCAGTGCAACGTTGTTGTTGATCTTTTTACAAATCTGCATCGCCGGCACGCTCCATCCGCAAAATTACAAAAGAAAAACTCCCCCTGTGGTATAATCCTTACACTCATCCCCCATAAGCCATGAAAAAATCAGGAATATGAAAGTGTGCAAGTAATGCCTCATGGAGAGTAACAATCTTGTGAATTTATGTTACCGCAGGAATGGCGAATTGTCCAGATGGCGTTGTGAACAAAGTTTCTCTTTTATTTTTGTGAAAAGTGACCGTGGTTTGGATATATCCGCCGTAACAGCCTCCGCACACAAAAAAGCGGCGGCAGACCGCCTGCAAGGGTCTGCCGCCGTAGAGAGATTTTTCAGTTTTCAGCTGTTGGATGCCGTTTTTTCGCTCAGCGTCACGCTGACCGTCTGCATCTGGCCGCCGCGGGCCACGGTGAAGGACAGGGTATCGCCCGCTGCATGTTTCTGCATCAGGGTGCTCAGATCATCCTTTGCGGCGATCTCACTGCCGTCGATGCTGACGATGCGGTCGCCTGCCTGCAGACCCGCCTTTTCGGCAGGGCCGCCCTTGACCACATCCATGATGTAGACACCATAGGCGTTCACGCCCAGCTGAGCAGCCGTCTGTGCGTCCTCAACAGCCACATAGGTGATGCCCAGATAGGGGCGTCCGGTCACATAGCCGTTCTCCATCAGCTCCTGCGCCACCTTGATGGCGTCGTTGATGGGGATGGCAAAGCCCAGACCCTCGGCGTCGCTGGAAGACGATTTTGCGTTGACGATGCCGATCAGTTCACCGTTCATATTGAACAGGCCGCCGCCGGAGTTGCCGGGGCTGACCGATGCATCCATCTGGATCAGGGACATGGTGTTGGTAGAGCTGCTGCCCTGAATGGTCACGCTGCGGTTCAGTGCACTGATCATACCGCCGGTGACGGTGCCGCCCAGCTCACCCAGCGGGTTGCCCACGGCCATAACACTCTGACCGACCTTCAGGCTGTCGCTGTTGCCCACAGTAGCGGGAGTCAGGCCGTCGGCATCGATCTTGATCACGGCGATGTCACTGGTGGTGTCCTCGCCCACGAGGGTAGCGGTGTAGTCCTTGTCACCGATGGTCACGGTGATGGTGGAAGCACCGTCCACAACATGGGCACAGGTGAGGATGTAGCCGTCCGAGCTGATGATGACACCGCTGCCTGCGCCGCTCTCCACCTGATTCTGGCCGTACCAGGACCACTGAGAGTAGACCACCTGCTCGGTGGTGATGACCACCACGCTGGGGCTGACCAGATCTGCCACCTGCTCGGTGCTCAGGGCACTGCCGGTAGCCGAAGCCGATGTGATGGTGCTGTCAGCGCCGCCGGAACTGCTGCTGACCGAAGAAGGTGCCACCTGCTGAATGACCACCTTGCCGCGGCCGCCGACCTGTGCGCCCACAAAGCCGCCTGCAAAACCCATGGCTGCTGCCAACACCAGCGCCACAGCGCTGCGGGCGACACGTTTGCCATTGACCTTCTTCTTTTTCTTGGGCTGTTCCGGCTCGGACTGCTGCACCGGATGCTCCGGGGGCGTGGTGCCGCCTGCTCCGCCGTCGGCCTGCGGAGCGCTGTACTCCGGTTCCGGCTGCGGGTCATTGTACTGGTTGGCGGTGTTCATGCCGCTGCTGCCCACGTTGGGGTAACCGGTGTTGCCGCTTTCGTTTCTATTCTGAGAGGAATAATCATATTCCCATTTGTTCTCGTTATCCATGCTGATACTTCCTTTCCGTAAGGGATCCGTCCGCAGGAGCTGCACACCTTTGAACTGCCCCTATTGTAACCGTCAATTGTGAAAATCAATCGCGCGCCCAGTGAAGAAACTGTGAAATAAAGACGCATTTTCTGTCCTTGACAGTAACGCCGCGTCTTGCTATTGTAGGAATATCAGACAGGAGGATACTAACATGGAACTTCGCCGCACGCCGGAGGGCTTTGCCCTTTACAAGGAAAAGACACAGATCGGGTCCTGCACCCTGCAGCCCGCGCCGCAGGGTGCTGCCCTCACCGCCCTGTGCATCGAGCCGCAGTGGCGGCGCAAGGGCTACGGTTCCTATCTGCTAAAAGAAGTATTGCGTGCCTTTGCCGGATATGACCGGGAAAAAGCCACCGTGTTCACGGCTCCGCTGCCAGGCGATGCCGGAGAGACTGCATTCTGGGCAAAGTTCGGCTTTGCGCCGGAAAGCGGGCAGCTGGTGCGCCGCCGCACCCCGGACCTGACCGCCGTGAAGTTCATTCAGGATTTTCTGGCCGCGCGGCTGGTGTCGCCCCGGCTGTGCATCGACGCTACCTGCGGCAACGGCGGCGACACGGCCTTTCTGTGCGGCATCACCGCCCCGGAAGGCAAGGTTCTGGGCTTTGACATCCAGCCCGAAGCCATCGCCTCCACCCGGAAGCATCTGGAAGAAAAGGGCATCCCCGCCGGGCAGTACGAGCTGCACTGCGACAGCCACGCAAACCTTTTGCAGTATGTGCAGCCCGGCACGGCGGATGCCGTGATGTTCAACTTCGGCTGGCTGCCGGGGGCCGACCACTCGGTGTTCTCCACAGCGGACAGCAGCATCCCGGCACTGCAGGCCGCCCTGCAGGTGGTGCGCCCCGGCGGCGCTGTGACCGCTATCCTCTACAGCGGGCAGGTGATCGGCTCGGGCGAGAAGCAGACCGTGCTGGAATTTCTCCGTGCACTTCCGCTGAAAGATTTCACCGTTCTGGTGTGTGATTTTGCCAACTGGGCCGAAACTGCGCCCCTGCCCTGCATCATCCTGAAAAAATAACGAAAACTCTTGCATTATGACGCATTTTCGGATAGAATAAGATGCGTATGTGTAAAAATATGTTCCCGGTGTGCCTGCTGTGCAGGCGCACCGGGAACTTCACCCTCTTTCAGGAGAACTTTTATCTATGACAAATCGTGAAGAAATCGAGCGCCGCCGGACGTTTGCGATCATCAGCCATCCCGACGCCGGTAAGACCACTCTGACCGAAAAGCTGCTGCTGTACGGCGGAGCCATCAATCAGGCAGGTTCCGTCAAGGGCAAGCAGAGCGCAAAACATGCCGTCTCCGACTGGATGGACATCGAGAAGCAGCGCGGTATTTCCGTCACTTCTTCGGTGCTGCAGTTCAACTATGCCGGCAAGTGCGTGAATATTCTGGACACCCCGGGCCATCAGGACTTCTCGGAAGATACCTACCGCACCCTGATGGCGGCGGACTCCGCCGTCATGGTCATCGACGCCGCCAAGGGCGTCGAGGCGCAGACCATCAAGCTGTTCAAGGTGTGCACCCTGCGCCACATCCCCATCTTTACCTTCATCAACAAGATGGACCGCGAAGCCCGCGACCCCTTTGAGCTGATGGAGAACATTGAAGAAATTCTGGGCATCAAGACCTACCCCATGAACTGGCCCATCGGCTGCGGCAAGGAGTTCAAGGGCGTGTTCGACCGCAACACCCGCAAGGTGCTGGCCTTCTCCAGCGACGGCCGCGCCAACGGCGTGAAGAAGGTGGAGGAGACCGAGGCCGAGCTGGGCGATCCCGCACTGGACGAGCTGCTCACCCCCTACCTGCACCAGCAGCTTGTGGATGAGATCGAGCTGCTGGACGGTGCCGCCGAGGAATTTGACCTCGACAAGGTGCTGCGCGGCGAGCTGAGCCCCGTGTTCTTCGGTTCGGCGCTGACCAACTTCGGCGTGGAGCCTTTCCTTGAAAACTTCCTGCGGCTCACCCCCACCCCGCTGGCCCGTGTGGACAGCCTGACCGGCGAAGCCGTGGACCCCTGCCGCGACGAGTTCTCGGCCTTCATCTTCAAGATCCAGGCCAACATGAACAAGGCGCACCGCGACCGTATCGCCTTCATGCGCATCTGCTCGGGCAAGTTCGAGCGCGGCATGGAAGCTTTCCATGTGCAGGAGGGCAAGAACATCAAGCTGGCCACCGGCACCCAGCTGATGGCGCAGGACCGCGCCATCGTGGACGAAGCTTACGCCGGCGATATCATCGGCCTGTTCGACCCGGGCATCTTCTCCATCGGCGACACCCTGTGCACCGGCAAAAAGAAGGTGCAGTTTGCGGGTATCCCCACCTTCTCGCCCGAGCACTTTGCCCGCATCGAGCAGAAGGACACCATGAAGCGCAAGCAGTTCGTGAAGGGTATGGAGCAGATCGCGCAGGAGGGTGCCATCCAGATCTTCCGCGAAGTGGGCGGCGGCATGGAAGAAGTGGTGGTCGGCGTGGTCGGCGTGCTGCAACTGGAAGTGCTGGAGTACCGCCTGAACACCGAGTACAATGTGGAGATCCGCATGCAGCAGCTGCCTTTTGAGCAGCTGCGCTGGGTGCAGAACGACCCCGACACCTACAACCTGCGCGACCTCGATCTGACCAGCGACACCAAGGCTGTGGAGGACATGAAGGGCAACCGCCTGCTGCTGTTCACCTCCGACTGGGCCGTGCGCTGGGCCGAGACCCACAACGACGAGCTGAAACTGAGCGAGTTCGGCAATATTTAATCGGTTGAAAGAGAGCTGCGGTACGGGCAAAAGTCCCGGAGCTGTAGCTCTTTTTTCATAAAGTATGAAGCATACAACAAAGAATGCCAGTGCTTGTATGATTGCTTCCCATTGCGGGGAACACTGCTGGCATGGAGGGTAAGTATATGAAGAACATTGAAATCGGCAAGAGCGGCATCTCGGTGCCTTTCCTCGGCATGGGCACCTGGGCCATCGGCGGCGGTGCATGGTGGGGCGACAACGACGACAGCCTGTCGGTCAAGGCCATCCAGACTGCCGTGGAACAGGGCATCCAGTGGATCGACACCGCGCCCATCTACGGCCTGTACCACAGCGAGGAAGTGGTGGGCGAAGCGCTGAAGCACATCGACCGCGACAAAGTGGTGCTTTCCACCAAGTGCGGTCTGGAGTGGCGCCACGACACCCCCATCCTTCATAAGGTGGTGGACGGCACCCCGGTCTACCGCGACCTGTCTGCCCGGAGCATCATTGAGGACGTGGAGGACAGCCTGCGCCGTCTGGGCACCGACCATCTGGATGTGCTGTACACCCACTGGCAGACCACCGATTTCGGCCTGTATCCGCTGGAAGAGACCGTGGAAGCCATGATGAAGCTGAAGGAGCAGGGCAAGATCCGCGCCATCGGTGCTTCCAACGTGACCTCCGATATCATCCGCGGCTACTGCAAGTACGGCCAGCTGGATGTCATTCAGGAAAAGTACAGCCTGCTGACCCGCCGCATTGAAAAGCAGCTGCTGCCCACCTGCAAGGAGCTGGGCGTGTCGGTGCAGGCCTACTCCCCGCTGGAGCAGGGTCTGCTGACCGGCAAGGTGACCATGGACACCACCTACCCCGAGGGCAGCACCCGTAACACGAACCCCAGCTTCCAGCCCGCACGCCGTGCGCAGGCCATTGAGATGCTGTCCCGCTGGAGCGACCTGACCGAGAAGTACAACTGCAGCATGGCGCAGCTGGTCATCGCCCTGACCGCCCGCATGATCCCGGGGCTGCACGTTCTGTGCGGTGCGCGCAAGCCGGAGCAGGTGCTGGACAACGCCGGTGCACTGCACATCAAGCTGGATGGCGCCGACGCCGTCCGCATGAAGTGGGACGTGGATTCCATTTCCTGACAGCTGCACCCCGCGCATACCAAAGGCCCCCGACCGCATGGTCGGGGGCCTTTGTGCTGTATCCGAATGGGAGATATCAGGTTTTATTTTCCAGCATGGCGCGCAGTTTTGCCTTGGCGCGGTAAAAGGTCACCCGCGCCCATGCGGCATTGTGGCCGAAAATTGCTCCGATATCTTCAAAGGGCAGCTCTCCGAACACCCGCAGGCTGAACACCTCTTTGTAGGGTTCCTCCAACGCGTGCAGGCACTGGTGCACCGTGAATGCCGCGTCCCTGTCCACCAGAAGCTGAGCAATGTCCGGGGTATCCGCCGCCTTTGTTTCAGCCGCTTCCAGCGGGGCGGTGTGCTTTGCCTTGCGGCAGTGGCTGTAATAGCAGTTGCGCGCCACCGTGAACAGCCACGCCCGCACGTCCTGTTTTCCGTCAAAATCCTTCAGGCCGTCCAGCGCCTTGAAAAACGTTTCCTGCGTCAGCTCTTCGGCAAGCGCTTCCGACCGGGTCAGCCCCTTCAGGAACAGGTACACGTCCTTGAAATAGAGCCGGTAAATGGTATCAATATCCATAATCAGCCCTTCTCAAAATCCCGGCCGTACTGTTCCTCGGTGCCATATCCATACCGCACGGTGCCGTCCGGATTCTCCCCTGCGATGAAGCGTTCCACCTGCTGGCTGTCCAGATAATACCGTGTTTCGTCCGCACATTCTACGGTCAGGGACTGAGTGCGGGAGACAGCAATGCTGGTGGACGCTTTCTCCGAACCCACCAGCCCGGTCAACGCCGCGTGCAGCTGCGGAAAGCTGTACCGCACCGCCCGGACGGTGATGTCCGGTTTGCCCCAGCTGAACCCGTCCACTGTTTCCAGCCGGACATTTTCGCCCTGCACTTCCAGCACGCAGAGATTTGCGCCGTTCTCTTTTTTACTGTACGTCCAGAATTCTGCTTCCTCCGCCGTGACCAGTGTGCTGAGCGTACCCATCCAGAATACCAGCGCCACGGCGCACAACGCTGCCAGCGCCGCTGCAGCTCCTGCCCGGAAGCTCTTCCGGCGCAGGGTGGTTTTGATTTTTTGCAAAGGCGCATCCGGCTGCGGTTCCAGCTGCACCGGCACCGGCAGACGCATTTGTTCCAGCTCGGCGCGGCAGGCTTCGCACGTCTGCAAATGCTCCTCCACCAGCGCGGTGCTGGCCGGGCTTGCCATCTGCTCTGCATACAGCGGCAGCAGATCGCGGATGACTTCACAATCCAGTTTCATCTTCGTTTCCTCCTTTTTCAGGTCGTTTCACCCCAATAACGCACAAAAGGAGAAAACGTTACAGGGTTTTTGATTTTTTCAACGATCCGGCAAACTGGAATTGTTAATCTTGAACTGGTCCTATAATGCCAAATGCTATTGCATCAATAAAAAGCACGAACGCTATCACACAAACAATTAAAATAGTTGCAATGACTTTAATAACAAGTTGTTGATTTTGTCTTAAATTACTCTTACTAACAATCCTTAAGACAAAAATCAAAGCAACGAGGATGATAAAAGAAATAATATTATAAAGAACCACTGTTTTCATCTATGTGTCCTTCTTTTTTATATCAATTCCGATTTATCTTTACCCGTTTTCCCTCCAGAACAGTCCGCCGGAGGTCTGGAACAGCAGCCATGGGTTCACGCTTTTGCTGCCCAGCTTGTAATCCATGGTCAGCGTTTCGCCCAGCACGCCCACAGCCTGCCCTTTGTCCACGTTCTGCCCGGCAGACACGGAAATCTCCTGCAGGCCGTACAGGTAGCTGCGCATCCCGGCACCGTGGTCGATGACCACCGTGTTGCCGGTGAGCGCCAGATTTTTGGCCAGCACCACCACACCGGCTGCCGGGGCACGGCAGGGCTCGCCGGGGATGGTCTCCAGCAGTGCCGAGTTGGAGCGGCTGCCCTGCTGGCCGCCCGTCACCTTCACCTGCCCGAAGTCCACCCGGGTGGTGTAGCTTTCGGCCGGGCAGACAAAACCGCCAGTCCACAGCTTTTCCCGCGCGGGAGCCTCGTACAGCGGCCAGACGCTGTTGCGGAACTCGGTGTTGGCGGAGTCCGATGCGGCCGGTTCCGGCTGTGCTTCTGCAGTGCCGAAGTCCTTGGGCAGAACAACGATGCTGCGGGAGATGACCTCGCCGTTCACTGTGATGTTCACCTCATGCCCGCCGGAGGATGCATTGTAGGCCGCCGGGATGTAGGCCCGCCAGCCGTCGGCGGCGCGCACACACTGCACGCTGCCAAGGTCGGTCTCCACCGTGGGGGCTGCGTCGCCGGTCATCCCGGAAATGCGCAGGCCCACGGTGCCGCCCTGCTCCACCCGCTCGGCGGAAAGCTCCACATTTGCGCTGGCCTGCAGGGTGAACCGGAAAGAGTAGCGGTACCATCCGGTGGGCTTTGCAGGGCGTTCCAGCCCAAGGTTTTTCCGCACCGCGCCATTGCTGCCGCCTTCAAATTGCAGCACTGTGCCGTTCTTCGGCACCCGCCAGACAGTCAGTTCTGCCTTATAGACACCGTTGGCCGGGAACAGAAAGTCCGCATATTCACTGGCCGTGCCGGCAAACACCGTCCCGCCGGCGTCGGTCTGCACGGTCAGGGTGGCGTAGGACGCCCAGTCCGGCAAAGTCAGCGCCGGATGCGCGTCGTACAGGGTGCCCAGCTTCTGCACGGTCAGGGTGGCAGGAGTGTTGAACACCTTATCCAGCTTGCCGCCGATGAGGGGCACCTGCCAGCACAGGCCGTTGACTTCCAGTTCTTCCGCACCGAACTGTGCCGCGCTGTCCGGGCAGCTGCCCTCGGTGATAAAGGCGTAGCTTACGCCCATCACAGCCGCAAGCAGCAAAACCACACCCAGCGCTACACCTACGAGCCAAAGCAAAAAACGCTTCATGATTCCTCTCCTTATGTACAAAAAGGGCGCACCGGAACAGTCTTTTGCAGACAGCCAGTGCGCCCGAAAGGTCGTTTGTGGAAAATTATTCTGCGGCATCCTCGGCAGGAGCAGCTTCCTCAGCGGGGGCAGCAGGCTCAACAGTTTCGGCATCGTCCTCGCCGAACAGCAGGCGCTCGTATTCGTCCAGCTCCTTCTCGCGGCGGTGCAGATAAACAGCAGCAGCAGCCAGTGCGCCGGCAACAGCAGCCAGAACGGTGATCACAGCGATCAAACAGGATTTCTTCATAGTTCAATACACTCCTTTTTTCGGTCGAAACAATGTTTCAGCTTATTTTCAGTGCTTGTTGGCTCTTATTATACCCGTTCCTGCCAAAAATTACAACTGAAAAGCCTAAAAATTCATAACATCCGCTTTTTGTATGCCTTGAATGCGCCGGGCAGGGTGTATTCGTTCTGCAGCGCTTCCCGGCTGGCCCACACGCAGCCCGCCGGGGCGCTCTGCTGCGGCACGATCAGCCGGATGCCGTTCATGTGCCATTCGATATGGCTGAAGATGTGCTTTGCGGCGGGCAGGGCTTCCGGCGCAGCCGTGCCGGTGTCCAGCCCCATTGCGCGCAGGCGGGCAAGGATCTCTGCTTCCGGGAGTACCTCGCCCTCCCAGAGCACCGGCTGCCACAACCCGGCAAGCAGACCTTTTTCCGGCCGCTGCTGCAGCAGAAACCCCTCCGGGCTTTCCGCCAGCACCACCGTCACCGGCTCCAGCTTGCGGGGCTTCGGGGCCGCCTTGCGGGGCAGCTCCAGTGCGGTGCCCGCTGCCCGCGCTTTGCACAGCCCGGCAAGGGGGCATTTCTCACACAGAGGTGCGCCGTTGGGCACGCATACCAGCGCGCCCAGCTCCATCAGCGCCTGATTGTAATCGCCAGGCGCGGCGGGCGGCTGGTGCTCCATGACCCGGACGGTGAACGCCTTTTTCACGGCGGGGTCGGTGGTCACGGAAGGGTCGTTGTACAGCCGGGAGAACACCCGCAGCACGTTGCCGTCCACAGCAGGCACCGGGATGCCGAAGCTGATGGACGCGATGGCACCGGCGGTATAGTCCCCGATGCCGGGCAGCGCCCGCAGGGCGTCGTAGTCGGCGGGCAGCTGCCCGCCGTACTGTTCGCAGACGATTTTTGCGGCCTTCTGCAGGTTGCGCACCCGGCTGTAGTAGCCAAGGCCCTCCCACAGTTTATGCAGCTTTTCCTCTTCGCACGCCGCCAGCGCCGGGATATCCGGCAGAGCGGCGAGAAAGCGCTCGTAATACGGCAGCGCCGCCGAGACGCGGGTCTGCTGCAGCATGATCTCGCTGAGCCAGACATGGTAGGGGCTGGGGTCGGTGCGGAAGGGCAGCACCCGCTGATTGGCGTAGAACCAGTTCAGCAGCGCCGGAGAAATGTTTTCCACTTGTTTTGCGCTCCTTGTTGAAAAAATCCAATGCCGATATAGACTAACGATTTGAAATGCCCTCCGCTTCGCTCTGGGCATTCTTAGCGGAAATAAAATTTTTATATTCGTGTTTGTCGCGGCCTGCGGGCCGCTCCAAACAAATTTTCACGAATGGGGTCGAAATCGGAAACAGCCGCATCAGGACGAACCTGCTGCTGACCGTGCTCCCCTTTTCCGTGAAAATGCAATCCCGGAAAGTCCGCAGACTTTCCGGGATTGCGATAGATAAAATAATTTTACCGCTGTCATTGCCAGAGCAAAGCGGAGGCAATGCAAATCATTTTATTTTTCCTCAGAATCCGTAAGCGGTGCGGGGGAAGGGCAGCACATCGCGGATGTTCTGGATGCCCGTGAGGTACATGATCATGCGCTCGAAGCCCAGACCGTAACCGGCGTGCTCCACGCCGCCGAACTTGCGCAGGTTGAGATACCAGTCGTAGCTGGATTTGTCCAGGCCCAGCTCGTCCATGCGGGTGACCAGCTTGTCGTAGTCCTCTTCACGCTGGCTGCCGCCGATCAGCTCACCGATGCCGGGCACCAGCATAT
>ERZ837487.1760-NODE-1760-length-24775-cov-6.368406_pt1 | contig 24775 bp, 20 predicted proteins | sample MGYA00519911_ERZ837487 | MGnify/ENA primary metagenome ERZ837487 (study PRJEB31850, sample SAMEA3708818) | human gut metagenome | biome: human gut; feature: human-associated habitat; material: faeces | place: China | collected 2014 ... | reverse complement strand
AAGAGCTTGCAAAGATCATCCAAGAGGAAAAGCTGAAGGAGCCGGAAACGCGCAAATATCTGGCCAATGCGTTCCGTGATGGTGAGATCAAAACTGTGGGCACTGATATTGACAAACTGATGCCTCCTGTTTCCCGCTTTGGCGGCGGTGGCCGGGCGCAGAAAAAACAGGGTGTGATCGACAAGCTGAAAGGATTCTTTGACAAGTTCTTTGGGATTGGCGGAAATTTATTTGAGGTGAAAAACAATGACGAAGACTGAAAGTGCTCAGTTGGCATGTGAGAAAGTTTTAAATGGAATAGAAGACGATACTATAACAACGACATCTGCTCTTTTACAATGTTTAAAAATCGCAAGGCTTTTGAATGACGTGGATGCAATTATATGGCTACAGTATGAATACGGTGGGTATCCTAAAGAAGCGGATGGGGTTCATATTCCATCGGCAGCTTTTGACATCGGATATAAAAATGGACGAGGGTTTATTGACAAAACTGGAAAATGCATTTTTACGGAACTTGCATCTGAATTAGAAAAGAAAGTGGAGGCAGAGAAAAATGCAGTTAATAATTTTACTACAAAGGGTGCGTCGGTGTCTGGAGATTACGCTGCTGTTGCGGTAAATAATTTAACAGCATCGGTAACAATGTCTACAAGAAATATAGTGGATGATATTGGACTAACAGAGAAAAAACTCTCAGTTTTAAAATCAAGGTATTATGATTATGCTCTGAAGAAGCAGATTGAGATTTCATTTGGAAATGTGGCGACAACGGTTTTTTCTGAATATCGAACAAGAGTGGAAAATGAGTTTTCTAAGCTTTCAAAAGAAATTCTTCTTAAACTTCAAGCGATAGAGGATAAAATTGGTTCAGATAATCCGGAACTATACTCGCAGGCGTTAACAACGTGTAGAAGACTTTTTGAGGAAACGGCCAAAGAACTGTTTGAAAAATACTTTCCGGGATACGAAGAGAAAAAGTATAAAACAAAATCTGGAAAGGAAATTGACGTTAGTGGAGAGCACTATAAAAATAAACTTTCAGCGGTGATTGAAAAGCTGGAAGATAAGAGCCCCTCTAAAAGTATGGTTGGAAGCAATGTGATTTATCTACTGGATTGGATGGATAATCTGACGGACTTGCAATGCAAGGGTGTTCATCATGAGGTGACAAGACAAGATGCGACCCGGTGCATTATTCAAACCTATATTTGCTTGGGAGACATTTTAAGCCTTCAGGATGAATGATGGAATTATCCTTGATTTTGGATGAATCATCGGCTATAATACTCCCAGAGATCCCACTGGTTGCGTGATACTATCCTGATACTAAAAAATCAGCAAGCCACATCTACCATGGCAATCTCATGGAAAAGTGAACATCCAAGAACAAATGCACTAAACAAATTTGCTTAGTGAAGACTTAAACCTACCGAGCTCGAGTGATCGAAGAATAATTTGAAAGCCCCGGAAAGGTTCGAGAAATCGAAACTTTCCGGGGCTTTTTTTGACATCGTGACATCACAAAACGGGCCGTGACATCACCTGTTTTCGGCCTAGCCGAGTGACATCAAATCAGAGTCATCGTTGTTAGAAGTGGGGGAGCCGATGGCCTCCAGCTTCGACACAAGCTCCTGCTGCTTGTTGGGGTACAAATGGGCATAGGTCCGCATGACGACGGGAACAGTATCGCCGATGCGCCTCGCCACCAGAACGATGGAATAGCCTAGCTCAATGCAGAGGGAAACGTGGCTGTGCCGAAGATCATGGACGCGAATGTCCGGCAGATAGGTTATATAAAAAATGAGAGGGCTCGCAAGTCCTCTCATTTTTGCGTATCCGGAAATCAAATTTTTCCCTCGCCGTCCAGTGCTTCTTCCAGCGTGTGCCAGGCCAGCACGGCGCACTTGACGCGGGCGGGGACATGGGCAATGCCCTGCAGGGCGGCCACGTCTTCCAGATCATCCAGCTGCTCCGGCGTGATTTTGCCCTTGATCATATCAAAATACAGGCCGATGAGGCGGCGGGCGTCCTCCACGGTGCGGCCCTTGACCAGGTCGATCATCAGGGAAGCAGAGGCCTGGGAGATGGCGCATCCTGTGCCGATGAATCCGGCATCCTCGATCTTTCCGTCCATGACCCGGAGCTGCAGGGTGATGTCATCGCCGCAGCTGGGGTTGACGCCCTCCAAGCTGTGGGTGGCACCCTCCACCGGGTGGCGGTTCTGTTTGCTGCGGCTGTTCTCGGTAATGATCTGTGTATAGAGCTCGTTCAGGTTCATAAGCCCATCACCTTTCGTACGTTTTCCAGATTATTCAGCAGGGCGTCCACGTCTTCTTCCGTGTTGTAGAGGGCAAGACTTGCCCGGCAGCAGGAGCCGATGCCCAGGAAATCCATCAGGGGCTGGGCACAGTGGTGTCCGGCACGGATGGCCACACCGCCTGCATCCAGGATGGTGGCGACATCGTGAGGGTGGACATCCTGCACGTTGAACGACACCACGCCGAACCGCTTGTCCGCCACGGGTTCGCCGTAGACGGTCAGCCAGGGCATGGAGGCCATTCCCTTGAGCATTCGCTCCAGCAGAGCGTGCTCATGGGCCATCATGGCATCCCAGCCAATGGCGTCCATATAATCCAGTGCGGCTGCAAAGCCGACCTCACCGCCCACGTTCCGGGTGCCCGCCTCAAACTTGCGGGGGCCCTCGGCCCAGGTGGCCGTGTGCTCATGCACGGCACCGATCATGTCACCGCCGCTGAGGAACGGGGGCATCTTATCCAACAGCTCCTTGCGGGCATAGAGGGCTCCCATGCCCATGGGGGCGTAGAGCTTGTGGGCGGAGCAGGCCGCAAAATCCACATCCAGCTTTTTGACATCAACGGGCATGTGCGGGGCGCTCTGGGCGCAGTCCAGCACCACCACAGCGCCCACCGCGTGGGCCCGTGCCACGATCTCTTCCACCGGGGCACGCAGGCCCAGCACGTTGGACACCATGCCAATGGCGACCAGTTTGGTTTTGGAAGTGATCTTTTTGTCCAGCTCCTCGGCGGTCAGGTGGCCGTCCGGGCCGGGGTAGAGGTACACGAGCTTGGCACCCGTTGCTTTCGCCACCCGCTGCCAGGGCACCAGATTGGAGTGGTGCTCGGCCACAGAGATCACGATTTCGTCGCCCTCATGCAGGAAATGCAGGCCATAACTGTAGGCCACCAGATTCAAGGATTCGGTGGTGTTCTGGGTGAAGACGATCTCATCATCCTCGGCCCCAAAGAACCGCGCCACCCGGTGGCGGGCTCCTTCGTGGGCGTCGGTGGCACGCATGGCCAACTCATACACGCCCCGGTGGGGGTTGGCATTGTCTTTCTGGTAGTAGTGCAGCACGGCATCCAGTACCTGCTGGGGGTGCTGGGTGGTGGCGGCGCTGTCCAGATAGACCAGCCGATTGCCGTTTTCGTCAGCGGCCAGAATGGGGAAATCTTTCACCCAAGGGTTGTTCTGTGTGGTTAGCATGTCTCATCCAGCCTCCTTGCTGCTTCGGCGCGTACTTCCTCCCGCAGAGCTTCCAGCGGGATCTTTTCAATGGCGGGGGCAAAGCGGGCGTCCACCATCAGGCGGCGGGCCTGGGCCTCGTTCAGGCCACGGGAGCGCAGATAGTAGAGTTTTGCTTCGTCCAGGCGGCCAATGGAGGCCGCGTGCTGGCCCTCGACTTCTTCCTCTCCGCAGAGGATCAGGGGAGCGGTGCGGTTGCGGGCGTGGGGGCTGAAGAGCAGCACATCCTCGCTCTCATGGCCGACGCCCCGCTTGGCGCCCCGGCGGAAATCAATGGTGCCGCGCAGGATCTTATCGGCATTGCCGGTCAGGACGCCAGCGGTGTGCATCTCGCACAGGGTGTCCTTGGCAGTGTGGACGGAGACATCATTGTAATCCAGCACGGCATCCTCGCCGCCAAAATAGACGGCGTCCAGGTCATATTCACTTTTGGGAGTGCCCAGCATGGCGCGGGTGCCGCAGGCGGAAAGACTTCCGCCCAGCTCCACACGCACCTGCTCCACTTTGGCACCGGGGCCCTCTTCCACGGCCACGGCGTTCCAGCGGCGGGCCTTGCGGCCCAGCAGCTGAATCTGTACCAGTTTGACATGGGCACCCTCTCCGGTGCGGATGCGGGTGAGGGAAGCGGCCACACCGTTTTCGGCGTCGCCACGCACCACCTGCACCAGCGTCACGCTGCTGTGGGCTTTTGCGTCCAGCGAGAACACGCTCAGGGCCGTGGGGTGGGCGGCGTCCAGTGTGACTTCAAACTGGACGGGGTCGTTTACCTCCACGCCCTCGGCCACGGTGAGGGCCGAGCGGACATTGGCGTTCCCCAGCAAAAATGCATCGGTCTCTGCACCCATGCCGCTCTCGGCAAAGGTGGTAAAATCTTCTTCGGCTTCCCCCACACCGGCGGGCAGGGTAAAGGCAAGGTTCACCTCGCCCCAGTCGTCCGCCGGGACAGCGGGCAGTGCCGCCGCTTTGGGGGCGGAATTGACACCGCACTGGTTCCAGGTGGGGACAGGCAGGCGGTTCATGTTTAAATCATTCATCGTTCCCGGCCTCCTTTCAGCCAATGCTGCCTTTCATTTCCAGATGGATGAGGTTGTTCATCTCCACGGCGTACTCCACGGGCAGCTCCTTGGCAATGGGCTCTGCAAAGCCGCCCACGATGAGGGCCCGGGCGTCCTCTTCCGAGAGGCCGCGGCTCATCAGGTAGAAGACGGCTTCCTCGCTGATGCGTCCGATCTTGGCCTCATGGCCCACATCCACGGCATCGCAGCGAATGTCCATTTCCGGAATGGTATCGGAGCGGGAGCGGTCATCCAGCATCAGGCTCTCGCAGGAGACAGCCGACTTGGAGCCCGTGGCATTGGGCAGCACGGTGACAGAGCTGCGGAAGTTGGAGACGCCGCCGTCCCGCGCAATGGATTTGGTGGTGATGTGGGAGCTGGTGTTGGGAGCAGCATGAACCACTTTTGCACCGGTGTCCAGATCCTGTCCGGCACCCGCAAAAGTGATGCCGGTAAACTCCATCCGGGCACCCTCGCCCGCCAGAATGCTCATGGGGTAGAGGCAGGAGGTGTGAGAGCCGAACGAGCCGGACACCCACTCGATGGTGCCGCCCTTTTCCACCTTGGCACGCTTGGTGTTCAAGTTGTACATGTTCTTGGACCAGTTCTCAATGGTGGAGTAGCGCACCCGGGCGTTCTCACCAACGTAGATCTCCACGCAGCCTGCGTGAAGGTTGGCTACATTATATTTAGGAGCGGAGCAGCCTTCAATGAAGTGGAGGTAAGCGCCCTTGTCCACAATAATTAAGGTGTGCTCAAACTGGCCGGCACCCGGCGCGTTGAGCCGGAAGTAGGACTGCAGCGGGATCTCCACACTGACACCCGCCGGGACATACACGAACGAGCCGCCGCTCCAGACCGCGCCGTGCAGGGCGGCAAACTTGTGGTCAGTAGGGGGTACCAGCTTCATAAAGTGGGTACGCACCATTTCGGCATAGGGGCCGTTGAGGGCGCTCTCAATATCGGTGTAAACCACGCCCTGTGCGGCCACCTCGGCCTTGACGTTGTGGTAGACCACTTCGGAGTCATACTGGGCACCCACACCAGCCAGCGAAGCCCGTTCGGCCTTGGGGATGCCCAGCCGCTCAAACGTGTTTTTGATGTCGTCGGGCACCTCGCTCCACTTGCCCCGCATCTCAGTCTTGGGGCGGACATAAGTGACGATATTGCTCATGTCCAGCCCCTCGATGGAGGGGCCCCAGTTCTGCACCGGCATGGAGTTGTAGATGCGCAGGCTCTTCTGGCGGAAAATGCGCATCCACTCGGGGTCATTCTTTTCCTCGGAAATCTTCTCGACGATCTCCGGGGTCAGGCCGGAATGGACCTCAAAGGCAGCGTTGGGCTTGTCCTTGATGTCGTAAATGCTGCGGTCTACCTCGGCAACGTCGGTCTTTTCTGTTTCAAAGGCTCTCATTTGGCTTCGTCCTCCTTCAGCGCGCGGAAGCCCTCCTCGATGATCTCATTGACCAGGCTTCCGTCGCCGGTGCGCACGATGTGGGCGTCGTCCAGCACATGGACGTAGTCCACATGCAGGCCCTCCAGGATTTTGGCGTTGTGGGTGATGATGATAAGGGCGTTGTCCTTGTTGTGGTAAGCGCGCACGCCCTGTGCCACCGTCTTCACGGCATCCACGTCCAGGCCGGAGTCCGTCTCGTCCAGCAGGGCCAGAGAGGGTTTGAGCATCAGCAGCTGCAAAATCTCGCTCTTCTTCTTCTCGCCGCCGGAGAAGCCTACATTCAAATAGCGGTCGGCATAGCTCTCATCCATGCCCAGCGCTTCCATCTGCTGGGCCAGCTCCTTACGGAACGCAAACACTTTGACGGGCTTGCCGGTAATGGCGTTCTGGGCCGTGCGCAGGAAATTCTCCAGCGTGATGCCGGGGATCTCTTCGGGGGTCTGGAACGAGAGGAACATGCCCAGCTTTGCCCGCACATCGGCAGGCTCGTGGGTCACATCCTGACCCTTGAAAATGATCTGGCCGCGGGTAACGGTATAACGGGGGTCGCCCATCAGGGCGCTCATCAGGGTGGATTTACCGGCACCGTTGTGGCCCATCAGAACATGGGTCTCACCGGGATAAATGGTCAGGTTCAAACCGTCCAGAAGCACTTTCTGCTCCTCGCCTACGGTAACCTGCAGATCTTTGACTTCCAGCAGGGGACTGCTCATGGAATACACCTCCAAATGATATCAGGGACTGCATGGCTTGGGATTGAATCCCGAGTGATGCAGTAGGATTACTCTCTGGCCTTATACTATACCACTTCGCTATGGATTTCAAGTCCCGTCAAAATTTGTTAACACTCTTTGGCATTCGGTACAAGAAAAAAAGAGCCCGGTGCAGGTGGTTTGTGCAGGGTGGCAGAGAACGAAAACCCCCTGAGGCAAACGTATGGCAAAAGATTTTTGTCCGCCAGCCTTTTTCATCATTTTGCCGTTTTTGTCGCTTGCTTTTTAAAAAAAGTTGGGTTAATATTACATTTGTACAAATTTTGTCTGCTTTTCTTTTGCAAATTCACAAATAGGAGGCACCCTATGAAGAAACTGTCACGGCTGCAAAAGGCCGTATCAGCTGCCGAAGAACCGCGCGGCGGCCCGGGGATACTCACCCAGGCCCCAATTTGCCGAGAGGAGGGAACACGATGACCGAGCAGGAACAGCCCAAAAACGATTTTATGCACAAGCTCGCGCTGCAAATTGTTGAGCGGCGCAACCTTGTGTTCCTCATTGTCATTCTGGGGGCCGTCTTCACCATCTTCTCCCGCAGCTGGGTCAAGGTGGAAAGCGACCTGACCACCTATCTGCCCAAGACCAGCGAGACCCGCATGGGCCTGGACATTATGGAGAAAGAGTTTACCACCTACGGTTCTGCCGATGTCATGGTGGCAAACATCACGCCGGACGAGGCAGACCAGCTTAACGACGAGCTGGCGGGCCTCAGGGGCATCCAGATGATCGAGTACGATGATACCACCGCCCATTATAATAATGTATCGGCGCTGTACTCCATCACATTCGATTACCCCGAGGACGACGACCAGTGCCTGGAAACGCTGGAAAGCGTCAAGGAGTACCTGAAAGACTACGATATCTACGTTTCCACCTCGCTGGGCAATACTCAGGAGGAGACGATTGAGCGTGAAGTCAATGTCATCATGGTGTATGTTGCCATCATCATTGTGGTGGTGCTGATCTTCACCTCCCAGACCTATGCGGAAGTTCCCGTGCTGCTGCTCACTTTCGTGGTGGGCATGATCCTCAACATGGGCACCAACTTCCTGCTGGGCACCATCTCGTTCGTTTCCAACTCGGTCACGAACATTCTGCAGCTGGCCCTTTCGCTGGACTACGCCATCATCTTCTGCAACCATTTTAAAGAAGAACACGAGACCCTGCCCTTGAAAGAGGCGGTCATCGAGTCGCTGGCCAAGAGTATCCCGGAGATCAGTTCCAGCTCCCTGACCACCATCGGCGGTCTGGTGGCCATGCTGTTCATGCAGTTCAAGATCGGCCCGGATATGGCCATCTGCCTCATCAAGGCCATCCTGTTCTCCATGCTGTCGGTCTTCGTGGTCATGCCCGGCCTGCTGATGCTGTTTGGCCCTTACATGAGCAAGACCAAGCACCGCAACTTTGTGCCCAAGATCTCGTTCGTGGGCCGCTATGCTTACAAAACCCGCAAGATCGTTCCCCTCGTCTTTGCAGTGGTGCTGGTGTTTGCCTACCATTTCCAGACACAGTGCCCCTACGCTTATGGCTACGGCCCGATCAAGACGCCAGTGCTGAATGAGACGCAGATCGCCGATAACATGATCGACGAAAACTTTACCAAGTCCAACCTGGTGGCTCTCGTCGTACCAAAGAACGACGATTACCGGGTGGAAGCAGCCATGATCAAAGAACTGGAAAGCCACGATGAGGTGGACCACACCCGCGGCCTTTCCAACATCGAGGCCATGGACGGCTACATGCTGGAAGACCGGCTCACTTCCCGCCAGTTCTCTGAGATGGCGGGCCTGGATTACGAGCTGGCCCAAGTGGTCTACACAGGCTACGCGTTGGAAAATGATGAGTACGGCCAGGTCATTGGCAACTTCTCCAACTACAGTGTGCCGCTCATTGATATGTTCCTCTACGTCTGTGACGAGGTCGATTCCGGCATTGTCAGCCTGGACCAGGATCAGATCGACGACCTGCATGATGCCCAGACCCAGATGCTGAGCGCAAAGGCCCAGCTGCAGGGCGCGGATTACAACCGTATTCTGGTCTACCTGAACCCCAGCCTCCAGAGCGGGGATGAAATGTATGAGTTCACCGACCAGATGCGCACCATCGCCCGGAAGTATTACCCGGACGGCGACATCTATCTGGCGGGCGACGCCACCAACGAGTACGACTTCCAGAAGTCGTTTGCCATCGACAACATCGTGGTCAGCGTGGTCTCCGTGCTGATCGTGCTGATCGTCCTGCTGTTCACGTTCCAGTCAGTGGCAATGCCCATCCTGCTGATCCTCGTCATCGAGGGCGCGATCTGGGTCAACTTCTCCGTCCCCGCTTTTATCCACACGCCGCTGTACTTCATGGGCTACCTGATCGTCAGCTCCATCCAGATGGGTGCAAACATCGATTACGCCATCGTCATTGCAACCCGCTACAACGAGCTGCGGGATAAGATGGACCATAAGACGGCCATGATCGAGACGCTGAACTTTGCGTTCCCCACCATCCTCACCTCCGGCACCATCATGACGGTGGCCGGTACCCTGATCGGTCAGATGACGTCCGATGCCTGCATCGTGGGCATCGGCCAGTGCCTGGGCCGCGGTACCATCATCTCCATCTTCCTGGTGCTGTTCGTCCTGCCGCAGATCCTGCTGGTGGGCGGCAAGCTGGTGGATATGACATCGTTCTCCATGCATCATGTGGTGCTCCACACCAATACGGCCAGCGGCCGGGTGCGGGTCAACGGCATGGTGCAGGGCGAGGTGCACGGCTCGGTGGCTGGCACCATGAACGCCATCGTGGACGGCGATGTCCACCTGACCGTTCTCTCGGGCAAAATCTTACAGGAGGTGCAGGAGGAAAACCATGATGAACCCAAAGCAGAACCGAAACAGTGAGTCTGCGGCGGGCAGCACCCAGCTGCTGCACCGCCTGACCGCTGCGCTGCTGGCCCTTGTGCTGGCAGTGAGCATTGCATTGCCGGTCTTTGCGGCTGATGAAGCGCAGACCGACACCGTTTATATCAACAGCGTGCAGGACCTGCTGGCCTTTGCTGAGAATTGCGGCTACGACCAGTGGTCCCGCGGCAAGACCGTGATCCTGCAGGAAGACCTTTCCCTGGCGGATACGGACTGGGCCCCCATCGCGTCGTTCAGCGGCTCATTCAAGGGCAACGGCCACACCATCTCGGATGTCAGCCTCATGGGGGCTTATTCTCCAGCCGGCTTCTTCGGCATCCTGGAAGAGGGCGGCTCCATTCAGGACCTTACCATCAAGGGTGTGGTCAATCCCGCTGGCACCCAGAAGACCGCAGGCGGTCTGGTGGGCACCAACTACGGCACCATCATCAACTGCACGTTCTCCGGTGCTGTCCACGGCGAGGAGGAGGCGGGCGGTCTGGTGGGCCGCAATGAGACGAGCGGAACCATCGACCACAGCACCTCCCGTGCCATGGTCAGCGGTGCGTATTCCACCGGCGGCATCGTGGGCTACAACCTCGGTGTCATCACCGGCTGCACCAATGTGGGTGCCGTCAACTCTGAGTATCAGGAGTCCGCCCTCGATATGGAGGGCCTCCCGGCCACCCTGCTGGAGCTGGTCAAGAAGGATATGGGCGATGACCTGAGCAATAACATCTCCAATGTCTCTTCGGATACCGGCGGCATTGCAGGCCGCTCCTCCGGCCTGATCCTCAGCAGTGCCAACGCGGGCGACGTGGGCTATGCCCATGTAGGCTATAACGTGGGCGGCATCGTGGGCCGGACCGATGGCCTGATCTCCGGCTGTGTCAACCAGGGCCTGGTACAGGGCCGCAAGGACGTGGGCGGCATTGCCGGCCAGGCAGAGCCCTATGTGGAGCTGGACCTGGACCAGAGCACCATCAACCGTCTGCGCACCGAGCTGGACACGCTGCACACCATGGTCAACGGCGCGGCCGATGACATGGACGGCAGCACCAGCCTCCTCAATACCGACCTCAACACCCTGAACTCTCAGATGGACACCGCCGTGCAGGCAGCCCGCCGTCTGCAGGAGCAGGGAGGCGATTACTTTGACGAAGTGGCGGACGAGGTGGACCGCACGGGCGACCTCATCTCCGATACATTTACCCGGCTGGAGCCCGTGATGGACACGGGTGCCGACGCACTGGATAAGATGACCACCGCCGTGGGCCAGCTCAAGTGGGTCACCGCGGAGATGGCGGCCGAGATGCTGACCGCCTCCACGGCACTGGCCAAGGCTTCTTCCGGCGCGCACAAGGCCAGCGACGCGCTGGATTCCAGCAAGCAGGGTCTGGAGCAGATCAGCAAGGGCCTGGACGATCTGATCGCCTCGCTGCCGGGCAAGGATGACAGCGGCCTGAGCAGCGCCATCAGCACCATTCTGGGCGGCTATTCCAGCGTGTCCGGTGACGCGGTGGACGATCACATCAAAACAGCCATCTCCCTGCTGCAGGTAGCGAATTCCGCCATGAGCATCCTCTCGTTGGGTTCCGGCATGAGCGGCCAGATGAAGCTGCTGACCACCGGCCTGGGCCTGCTGCGGAGCGCCACGCTGCTGGCCGATGACGGCCAGCTGGCTTCCGCCGGCAAGCAGGTCACCCGCGCCGTGGGCAACATGGCAGGCCTGGCCACGCAGATCGGCGCGCTGCTGGGCAACACCGCCAACCTCGTTTCGGAGCAGGGCGATACCCAGATGGCTTCTGCCCTTACCAGCATGTCCGGCGCGCTTGGCAATGTGGGCGACCGGCTGGGCAATCTGGAAGATATTCTGGATCAGCTGGGCTTCAACACCGGCAACATCAGTTCCGGCAATGCCTCCATTCAGGCGGGTCTGGATTCCCTGAGCGATGCCGCACAGGATCTGGGCAAGGCTGCGGATGATTTTGACAAGTCTCTGGATATCCTCAAGACGGATTCCGCCCTCACCAGCGCAACGCTGGGCCACATGTCCGCCAGCCTCGGCATCATGGCAGAGGGCATGAGCGGCCTGACCAGCATGACCAGCCAGGCGGCAGATATCGTCCACTGGCTGGCGGAGCAGGATCCCATCCATGTGCCGCGCCCCTCTTCCGAGATGACCGCGACCAAGGATGAACTGTTTGACGCTGTGACGAACATGACCGACCAGATGAGCACCCTCAACCGGGATATGCTCTCGGCCAGCAACACCCTCACCAGCAACCTCCGCTCCATCAACGACCAGATCAATGTAGTCTCCAACCTGCTGCTGGATGCTGTGGAAGAGATCAGCGACCCCGGCAGCAAGAACATCTTTGAAGATGAGTCCGAGAACCTGACGGCCCAGAACGAGGGCAAGATCGAGGGCTGCACCAACCGCGGCACCGTGGAAGCCGACATGAATGTGGGCGGCATCGCGGGTACCATGGCGGTGGAGAACACCCTTGACCCCGAAGACGACGATAAGGATGAGAACCGTTCGCTCCTGCGCACCGAGTACACCATCAGCGCGGTGGTGATGAACTGTGTCAACGAGGGCACCGTTACCTCCAAGAAAGAGGCGGCAGGCGGCATCTGCGGCGAGATGGATCTGGGCTACATCACGGGCTGCGAAGCTTACGGCAAAGTGGATGGCAACAACAAGGTGGGCGGCATTGCAGGCCGTTCCTCCGCAAAGCTGATCTCCAACTGGGCCAAGTGTGAGCTGACCGGCAGCAAGTACATTGGCGGCATCGTGGGCCAGGGTGCGGACAGTGTCCTGACCGGCAACAGCTGCATCATCAAGGATAACCGCGCCATGGTGGATATCCATGAGCCGGACGATGACGGGGATGACTCCGAAGTGGCCCTCTCCACGAGCAGCAGCAACACCGACGGTCAGTATTGGGGCGCCATTTCCGGCGGCCAGGATGGTACGTTCACGGGGAACCTGTTTGTCTCCGATACCCTGCACGGCGTTGACCGCATCAGCCGTGCCGGTCAGGCAGAGCCCATTGATTACGATACCATGCGGGCACTGGAGGGCGCGCCCAAGGGCTTCCAGAAGCTGACGCTGACCTTTATGGCCGACGGCCACATCGTGGACCAGCGCACCTTTACTTACGGTGCATCGTTTGCCGAGGCGGATTACCCCGAGCTGCCCCAGAAAGACGGCTACTTTGCCGAGTGGAACACCCCGGTGCTGGATGACCTCCATCTGGATACCGTGGTCACGGCGCTGTACACCTCTTACATCCCGGCACTGAAGAGCATTGATGTCCGCACCAACGGCCGTCCGATCTTCTATGTAGATGGCCTGTTTGGCGGCTCCAATGCCCTGAGCGTTACCTCCCAGACGCCGTCCGGCGTGGCCAATGCCACCGAGCAGTGGCTGCTGGACTTCTCGGACGACGGGCAGGAGACCCACACCATCCGCTATCTGCCGCAGGGCAAGCAGGGCAGCGTTTATGTCCAGCAGGATGGCAAATGGATCAAAGTGCCTACCGATACCTTTGGCAGCTACATCACCTTTACGGCTGCCGGGACCGAGATCGTCATGGCCTTTGTGCCCAAGGGCATCCCGCTCTGGGAGCTCTGCGGCGGCACGGCAGCCGCGCTGCTGGTGGCAGCATTCCTCGCACGGAAGCTGATCCACAAGCGTAAGGCCCGTAAGGCCAAAAAGAACGCTGCCCCCGTGGAGGAACTGGATACGCCGATTGAGTCGGACGACCAGAGCACCGAGCAGCACACCAAATAAAAACCAGCCCTTGGGCTGAAATGGAAAAGGCTCCGGGCCTGCCTCCCTGTGAAAGGGGAGTGCAGGCCCGGAGCCTTTTTGCATATACGGAAAACGTGTCAGACGCTCTTTTTGTAGACGATAAGGGAAACGATGGCGGAGAGCACTTCCGTGGCCCAGAACGCGTTCCAGACGCCCACAGGGCCAAACTGTCGGCAGAGCACCCAGGCCAGCGGCATGATGAAGACGATGTAGCGGCAAAGGGAGATCACCAGCGACTGCGTGCCCTTGCCCAGACCTTCCAGCGCACCGGAAGAGGTGGTGGAGATGGCAGAGACCACAAAGCCCAGGCAGATGATCCGCAGAGCAACTTTTCCGGCTTCTACTGTCTCCGGGGTAGAGGTAAAGAGCCGCATGAGAGGCTCCGAGGCTGCCAGACAGCCAAGGGTGCCCGCTGCCATAATGGCGGCGCTCAGGATGAGGGTGATCTGGTAGAGCTGACGTACCCGTTTGTGCTCCCCGGCACCGTAGTTGTAGCCGATGAGGGGACGCATTCCCTGCACGATGCCGTTGGCGGGCAGGTAGAGGAATGTCTGTAGTTTGTAGTAGATGCCCAGCACCACCACATAGCTGCCCGAGAACGCGGCCAGCAGGCTGTTGAGGAACGTGACCAGCAGAGAGGGAAGCGCCAGATTGAGGATGGCCGGGATGCCGATGGAGTAGAGCCGGGTGTCCAGCTCTTTGTCCAGCTTCAGGCAGGCGCGGCGCAGCCGGACGGGCAGCTCCGTGGAAGCGTACACCACGAGGTAGACACCAGTGCTCAGTGCCTGGCCGATACCGGTGGCCAGCGCCGCGCCTGCAATGCCCATGGCAGGGAACGGCCCGATGCCAAAGATGAGCAGCGGGTCCAGGATGATGTTGCCCACACAGCCCACGATGAGGGCTACCATGGTCACTTTCATCCGGCCCACGGACTGGAAGATCTTCTCAAAAGCCAGGGAGGCCATGTTGACCGTGGCAAAGCCAAACACGATGCGGGAATAGGTCAGGCCCATGGGGAGCACTTCGGCATCCGTTGTAAAGCGCCCCAGGAAAGACGGCATGATGGCAATGGCAATGGCCGAGCCGAGGATGCCGTGCAGCAGGGAAAACGCCATGCCGTGGGTAGCGGCCTGATCGGCTTTTTCGTGCTCCCCGGCACCCAGGCAGAGGGCCACCAGTGCATTGATGCCGATGCCAAAGCCGATGGCAATGGCGTTGAGCAGGTTCTGCACCGGGAAGACCAGCGAGAGGGCCGTCATGGCGGATTCGTTGATGCGGGCCACAAACAGGCTGTCCACAATGTTGTACAGCGAGTTGACCAGCATGGAAATGACATTGGGCAGCGCCATGGACATCAAAAGCGGGAAGACCGGGCGCTCTTTCATAAAGGTGTTGTTCACAGAAGAGATCTCCTTTCATCGGGTGGGGGCTGCAGAGGTTTGGACGCAAAAAAGCCACACAATGGCTTTTGCACCATTGTGTGGCGAAAAATAGCTTGATACTGTAAAAATCCACACGATATTTTAGGAGCTTTAGGATATCACAGCCGAGGCGATTTGTCAAGAGGGCCGGGCGCTCAATCCTGCATGGTCAGGTTGCCGCCTGCGGAAAGGCCCTCTTTCACGCCTGCATCGGTATAGCTGTAGGTGCCGCCTTTCCGCGCTTCGCCTGCTTTCCAGGTGCCGCGGTAGGTGGTGCCATTGGCCCAGGTGTAGGTGCCGCTGCCGTCCCGCAGGTCGGCGGCAAAGCTGCCGGAGAACTTATCCCCGTTGGCGTAATTCACCGTGCCGGAGCCGCTGCGCTGGCCATCGGCCCAGCTGCCCGTGTAGGTGCTGCCGTTGGCATACTTCATGGTACCGGAGCCGCTGGGCTGGCCGCCTGCAAAATTGCCGTCATAGCTGTTGCCGCTGGCGGCTTTCAGGGTACCTTTGCCCTCCAGCTTACCGTCCGTAAAGGTGCCGGTATAGACATCGCCGTTGGGTTTGGTCAGGGTGCCGGTCTGCTTGGAGCCGTCCACCTTGCCCACAAACTTGCTGCCGTCGGCAAGGGTCAGCGTCTGAGTCACGTTTTCCGGGGCCGCGGAGCTGGCAGCAGCCTCCGAAGAAGCCGTGCTGGATGCACTGCTGGCCGAAGAAGCGGGCTTCTCCTCTTTTTTGCTGGAAGCGCTGGCGGCCTTGGAACTGCTGGCTGCACTGGATGCCGCCTTGGAAGAAGCCGCGCTGCTGGCGGGCTCCTCCTGCTTGGTGGAGGGAGCGCTGGCCGGAGCTTCGCTGGCGGCGGGGGAGGAGGCAGCAGCCTCACTGGAAGAAGCTGCTTCGCTCTCTGCCGCACTGGAAGCGGCTTCACGTTCCGGTTCCGCGGCTTTGGAGCTGCTGGAAGTCTTGGCCGCTGCCGTGGGCAGGAAGAGCTCTTCCGCCGTCGGGGTGCCCCGCAGGGTGAACTGATAGGCCAGCAGGCCGCCCAGGAACGCAACCGAGAGGACAGCCACCGGGAGTAGGGGGCCAAGCTTGACGGATTTTTTCTGGGCCGTGGGTTTGTAGACCGCCTGCGGCCCCTTGGGTGCATCGACGGTGCGCACCTTGCTCAGGTCCAGCTGGCCTGCCTGCAGGGCGGGGGTGTCGTCGGCTTTTTCAGGAGTGTCATCCACCGCGATCTCGATTTTGGTGGCATCGACCAGAGCCGCCCGGAATGCCTCCAGCGACGGCCAGCGGTCGGCTGCGTTCAGAGCAAGGCCTTTCTGGAGCACGTTGTTCAGCGCGTCCGGGATGTCGGGCAGGGTGCGAAGCGCCGCACCGTTCAGCCGGGCTTTGGCCGCCATGGGCAGGTGGCCGCTCAGAGCGCCGAACAGGCAGGCCGCGACCGGGTAGACCTGAGCAGCCGGGGTGCGGGCACTCCAGGCGTTCCAAAACTCCCAGGGCAGCAGCTGCGGGTTGGCGGCATCGGCGGCGTCCCACTCTTTCAGGGAGTGGGGCTTACCGCAGGAGAGCACTTCCCGGGCGTCTTTGCTCAATACGATCTGCTCCGGGCAGACATCCATATAGGTGGTTTCCGGGTCTGCCTGAGCCGAAATGGTTTGGATGGTCAGCAGCGTCAGGCGCACAGCGTCCTGCCAGGGCAGGGAACCGCCGTTTGCCGCAATGTGCTGCGAAAATGTGAGTTGTTCCACGCTGGTTCCTCCAAAGGGTGATCAAAAAGCGGCTCAGCCGTAAAGCTGGCTCATCAGAGCCGCCCGCCGGGCGCTCTTCTGGCTCTTGTAACTGCTCATGGCCTGGTCTGCCAGGGCGGTACTCTGGCCGTTGGCCTTGAGCACCGAGCGCATCTGGCTCACAATGCGGTTGACCTCACTGTCGCAGGAGGCCTGCAGGGCCGAGAGTTGGCCGGCTTTGGACATGCAGATGGCAATTTTGCGGCTGCGGGTCTGCTGCTCCGGCGGCAGAGATTTATACTCTGCCTTGGCGGAAGCAATGCAGGCATTCAGGCCGCCTTCCGCCCGGCCTTTCACAGCATAGAGCTGCTGGACCAGTGCTTTGACTTCGCCCTCATAGGCGGCCTCCGAGAGGCTGGCATTGCCGGAAGCTCCGGTGCTGCCGGAGACAGCACTGGTCTGGGCGGGCGTTTCTGCATCGGCCTGTGCCTCACGGGAAGCAGCGTCCGAAGAAGCTTCGCTCTCTGCAATGGAAGAAGCGGAAGCCTCGTCCGCAGGGGAGCGATTGGCCGCGCCGCCGCCCTGGGCGGCACCTGCCGTGGTGCCGACGGGCTCCACGGTGATGACGCCGGGCAGGTCGGCCAGTGCATCCAGGGTCAGCTCACCGCTGATGAGCTGGGAAAGTTCGGTATCCGAGATGGTGACCACCTCCCGCGTGTTGCTTTCGGCTTCCAGGATGGTCTCATCCAGCGGAGCCGTGCGGGCCTTGATGTAATTGCTCACCGGCACGAGCCAGAAGCCGATCACGGCAGCCAGAACCGCGCCCACAGCCAGAAGCACGAGCTGAAAAATTTGTTTCTTTTGCATATACGTAAATTTAATTTAGCCCAGGTAACCCTTGACAGCCTCCCACAGATGGTAGAAGCCATAGAAATAACCCAGATGACCAATGACGCCCATGTCGTCCACAGTCTTGAACCAGTTGACAAGGGGAGTGAAAGAGCTCTGCTTGGCGCTGTTCCAGACGGCATTGCGGACATCGCTCTTGACAGTGTCGCGCAGATAATCGCCCATCATGTAGTCGAACAGACCTTTGTAATTGGGGTCCTTACCGCCGGAGATATAGCTCATTTCTTCTTCGGGAATGACAGCATAAGCAACAGGATAATTCATAAGTAATTCCTCTTTTCCAAAGTTTGTAATAAAAATATCGGATTTTCAATCAAAGACAAAAGATGATCAAATCCACATGCCCAGCATCTTTTTGGGCTGGTGCGGGGAGATGATGTCCAGCTCCTGGTCGTCAAACAGCTCGTCACCGTTGCGGACGATCCGGTCGGCGATCTCAGTGCCCAGAGTCTTCTGCAGCATCTGGATGCCCTCTGCCATCCGGGGCGGGCGCTTGTCCGGGGAGTGGGTGTCCGTGGAGAGCACATGCACGAGCCCCCACGAGATGAATTTGCAGAGCTTCTTGCGGAGCTTTGCATCTTGCAGCAGGGCCCCGGCGTTGATTTGCGCGTAAGCACCGGCGGCCACCCACTCATACAGCAGGGTGGGGTCGTCCAGCACATAGGGGTAACGCTCAATGTGCGCGATCAGCGGCAGGATGCCCTGCTCCTGCAAAGCGTACAGGGTCTGCTTGATAAAATGAGGCTTATGGGTGGTGGGAAACTCAATGAGCATGTAGGCGGTGTCGCCCATGCAGAGGGCCTTGGCGTCCAGCTCACAGAGCTTGGGAGAAAAGTAAACTTCGCTGCCCAGCTTGAACCGGAAGTCCATCGGCTCTTCTTTCAGTGCCTCGGTCAGCCGCGCGTAGGCGGCGGCACGCTTTTCCAGAAAAGCTTCCACCGTGGTGCGCTCGCTGTTGAAATGGCTGGTGAACGCGATGTTGCGCACGCCGTCCTCATACTCCTTGTGGAGCAGCTCCAGCGAGACCGAGACATCTTTGGCACCGTCGTCAATACCGGGCAGGATATGGCAGTGCAGATCAGTCATGGTTCGTTACCCTTTCGGCTGGCTTTGCGTGCTTTCGCTTTTCCGGGCTTTGCGATGCCGCCGAATCCGTCTGGGGGGGGGTACCGTAGGAGTAGCCGTAGCTATAATAGTTGTAAGCGTAGTTGGAGCCCTTGAGCGCCGTCTTGGCGTCATAGCGGGTCAGCACGGCACCCAGCACTTTTACGCCGGTGTCTTTCAGCTTCTTGACAGCGGCCTCCACGGACTCGGCCGGGGCGTAGCTGGAACGAACAACAAACAGAGCACCGTCCACCTGATTGCCGATGACCGCCGCGTCTGTCACCATGGAGATGGGAGGCGCGTCAAAGATGACATAATCAAAAGTGGCGCGCAGCTGCTGGATCATCTGCTGCATCCGGGCCGAGCCCAGCAGCTCCGAGGGGTTCGGAGGGGGCGTGCCGGCGGGCAGGAACGTGATCTTGAACTGTTCCAGCCGCAGCAGAGCCTCTTCCAGCTTGCACTGGTTGGAGACAATATTGGAAACGCCTTTCACATTGTGACCGGCTTTCAGGTATTTGTGCAGCACGGGCTTGCGCAGGTCGCAGTCTACCAGGGCTACATTTTTGCCGTCTTCGGCCAAGGTCAGGGCCAGGTTGACCGAGACGTTGCTCTTGGCCTCTTCCGGCATGGTACTGGTGACCACAATGGCGCGGGCTCCGGTGGAGCTGGTCAGAAAGTTCAGGTTGGTGCGCAGGGATTTGTAAGCTTCCACATACGCAAAGGGCATTCCTTTCTGGGAGATCAGCTGCAGGGAGCGCTGGCCGGGGTCAGAGTTTTCAATTTTCGGTTTGAACGGATTCCACATCTTACATCACACCTCAGGGATAAAGCCCAAAACAGGGAGGTCCAGCTTCTTCTGAACATCTTCGTCGTCTACAATGTAGTTGTGCAGCAGGTGGTTGACCACCAGCAGAGCGCAGGCCGCTACCATACCGGCCAGAGCGCAGAGCAGCATGGTCTTCTTGGTTTGGGGATAGACAGGCGTGGTGCCGATCTCCACGTCGCTCACTGCCTTGCAGGAGCCTGCCTCGACCTTTTCCACGATCACGTCCGGCGCGACCTCCGCAATCGTCTGCGCGATCTTGCCCGCCAGGCCCGGGTTCTCATTGGTCACCGTAATGGCCATGATCTGGGTGGAGTTGACGCTGCCCACCGTGATGCTGCCTGCCAGCTGGCTGTAGGTCATGTCCAGGCCCATCCGCTGGATGACATCGTTGAGCACGAGGTTGCTCTTGATGATGACTGCATAGGTGTCGATCATGTTTTTTGCCGAGGTGATGTTGTCGGTGCTCATGGTCGTCGTGTTATCCTGCCGGGTATTGACGATCATGTTGACGGACGCCTGATACCGGGGCGTCAGCGCGAACGTGCATACCAGAAAGCTGATCACCGCCGCCACAAGGCCCACCGCCACGATCTGCAGCACATGGCTCCACAAAAGCCGCAGCAGCTCGCTCAGGTCGATCACTTCTTCTTCCATTTCCATTTGTCTCATCGCCTTTCTCAGTTGAAATTACGTGGGAACATGCCTTTCGCCTCTCTAAAAATTGACGCAGAAAAACAAAGGCTCTAACACCCCATCTAATTTTAAACGGTATGTCCCCACAATTCAAGCAAAATTGGAAAAAAAACCGGAATATGCAAAAGATTGGCGAAATTTACAAACGGAAGTAAAACTCTGGCAATGATTTTGGAGCGGATACCGTGCAGGGGTGGAATAGAAACCTGGCCGGAGTTGTAAAACGCGGCTGCCTGGAACAGAGTTTCTCCGGGCAAAAAAGGACCCCTGCAACGGGTACCGGGGATATTCCGGCACAAATTGCAGGGGAAACGCGTTCGGCGCTCAGCCGTAGAGTTTGCTGGTGAGGGAAGAGACCATTTCGCTCTTCTGGGCCTTGTAGGCAGCCAGTGCCTCGTCGGCCAGGGCGGTGCTCTGGCCGTTCTGGGTCAGCAGGGCGCGCATCTGGTTTACGATGTCGTCCACCTCTTTGTCACAGGAAGCCTCCATGGCTTTCAGCTCACTGGCCTTGCCCATCACGATGGCGATTTTGCGGCTCTTGGTCTGCTTGGCGGCAGGCAGAGCCTTGTACTCTGCCGTGGCCGACTGGATGGTGTTGTTCAGGCTGCTCTCGGCCCGGGCCTTGACGGCGTAGAGCTGGTTGATGAGAGCTTGCAGCTGCTGCTCATACTCCGGCAGGGCAGTGGTGCTCCCCGTGCCGGGGTCAGCGGCCTCGGCGCGCTGCTGGGTCAGCTGCTCCAGCGTGGTGCTGCCGGAGACGAGTTCCTGCAGCTCGGAGGAGGTCAGGCTGCCCAGCACCTCGGTCTGCTGGCTGGCAGAGGGAGTCCCGGCGGAAGTGTCCTGCTGGGCGGTGCTCTGGGCAGGCTGCGTGGTCTGGGTGCTGCCCGATGCGGCGGAGCCGTCAGCCGTCTCGGAGCAGGCGGTTAGAGTCAGTGCCAACACAGCGGTCAGTGCCAGCACGCAAAAACGATTGTTCTGTTTCATAAAACCCCTCGTAAGATCATATACGATAAAATGGAAGCGATTGCCCGTTTACTGTACCACGTTTTACTGCCCTTGACAAGAGACGATTTTTTACGCTGTGGACCTGGATGCACCGCTTGCGCATTCCCCATCTCTGTGGTATGATAAAAGCAGAAATCAGGCTCTGATCCCGCCGCGGGGCGGGCCGCTGCCCGGTGTGCTTCCGGACAGCGATTTGTTTGGTTTGTTGGTTAGCTTCTGCTAACAAAATGCCTAAATTTAAGCTGCTGCCTTTGTGCAATCTGCAAAAGCTGCGGCAGAGGCAAAAAATTCTTGGAGGTTTCCTCAGATGATCGAGACGATTTTAAAAGTAGATGGCATGATGTGCGGCATGTGCGAGAGCCACGTCAATGAGACGGTCCGCAAGACGGCGGATGTCAAAAAGGTGACCTCTTCCCACACCAAGGGCGAGACGGTCATCCTCTCGGAGCAGGAGCTGGACATTGACGCCCTCAAGGCGGCCATTGCCGAGACAGGCTATACCGTCAAAGGTGCCCAGAGCCATCCCTATGAGAAAAAAGGTTTTTTGAGCTCGTTGTTCCATAAATAACCATCTTTCATTGCAGGAGGTGCGTTTCCATGAGGATCTTAGTGTACGGTGCAGGCGTGCAGGGCTGTGAGCTGGCCCACCGGTTGGCACAAAACGAGAAAAACACGGTGACTCTGCTGGCGCGGGGCGAGTGGAAAGAGCGGATCGACCAGAAAGGCCTCACCATCCGCCACTGGGCCCAGCTCAAAACGACTGTGAACCGTGTGCCGACCATTGAAACGCTGGCCCCGGAGGAAAGCTATGACATCGTGTTTGTCACGGTGCAGGCAGGCCAGCTGCCGGAGATCCTGCCCGTCCTCAAGCAGAACAAGAGCGAGTTTTTTGTGTTTGTGGGCAACCAGCCCCATGCTCGCTCTGTCCTGCAGGCCATGCAGCGCCCGGCGGATAAGATTGCGTTCGGCTTCCAGAACAACGGCGGACGTCGGGAGAACGGCCAGGTCATCAGTATCCACGCGGGCATTGGCATGACGGTAGGCGGCGCGACAGCGCCGCTGTCCGGTACATTCCGCCAGCGGCTGCAGGCGGCGTTTGCGGGCGTCAAGTACAAGCTGACGTTCTACAGCGATATGGACGAGTGGCTCAAGTGCCACCTGGCCCTGATCCTGCCGGTGTGCTATGTCTGCTACGCCTGCAATGGCGACCTGACCAAGGCCACCGCCGAGCAGCGCAAGCTCATGCTCGACGCGGCGTGGGAGGGCTGCATGATGCTCAAGGCGGCAGGCGTCCCGGTAAACGACGCGGAGAACACCAGCTACTACGAGGCCTGCACCCCCGGCCGCAAAAAGATGGACAGAATGATGCTGATGATGACGAAAACGCCGCTGGGCCGCCTGTGTGCCAGCGACCACGCCATGCATGCCGTGGAAGAGATGCACTACCACGATGAGGCGTTTGAGGCCATCCGTGCCACTACCCGGACGGCTATGCCTGCCTGGGACACCCTGCGCAATGAGATGCCCAGCTGGAAGACCTTGCTGCTGCGGTCAAAGCATCGCGTATAAAAACTCAGAACCACAAAAGGGCAGGCCGCGCGCCTGCCCTTTTTGAGTGTTGCGGAAAAACGGGGAAAACGGTAAAATAGAAAATCTATTCGTTTCCATGCGCTTGGCTGCACCCGCGCCGAAGAGGGCTGCCATTGCCAGACTGCCGAGAACACCACCCGGGAGGATCGTCCCATCAAGATCTTCCATCTTTCTTCACCAAATCTTAGCCAGCAAAAATTTCAAAAAGAACCCGCTTTATGTTAAAGTATAATCAATGTGGGCAGGAAAGTTTCGCTTGGAACGATGCAAGAAGCGGATGGTAAAAATCCTTTGCCAAAATGCCGAAAAATGGGCTGCCGCTTTTGGCAAATTCACAAAATGTTTAACTTTTTGCATCGAAATTACTATTTTTAACGTGTAAAATAAACCCTGCGGATTGAATGTCCCGCCTATTTGGTTTATAATACCCCCGTATGCGGGCCGGAGAGTGTTTCTTCGGCTCCTCCCTGTTTTTTGCCCCTGCACGCATCGGGGCAGGGCAGGGGAGCACGATCCTTCAAGGAGGAAAAACAACTGTGAGAGTAGGTCTTGACATCGGCAGCACCACCATCAAGTGCGTGGTGCTGGATGAAAACGATGCGCTGGTGTATTCGACATACGAGCGACACTATAGTCATATTCTGGAAAAGGCGCAGGAGCTGCTGCGCCGCATGGATGCCGAGCAGCTGCACGGGCAGACCGCCCTGCTCAGCATCTCCGGCTCGGCAGGCATGGGCCTGGCCGACAGCTGCAAGGTGCCCTTTGTGCAGGAGGTCTTCTCCACCCGTGTGGCTGTCAAGCGGTTTGTCCCCCAGACGGACTGCGTGATCGAGCTGGGCGGCGAGGATGCGAAGATCCTGTTCCTGACCAACGGCACCGAGGTGCGGATGAACGGCAGCTGTGCAGGCGGCACGGGTGCGTTCATTGATCAGATGGCAACTTTGCTGAAAATGAGCGCCGATGAGATGAACAAAGCAGCCGAGCAGGCACAGCGTACTTATACCATCGCTTCCCGCTGCGGTGTGTTTGCCAAGAGCGACGTCCAGCCCCTCATCAACCAGGGTGCCCGGACGGAAGATATCGCGGCCAGCATCTATAAGGCAGTGGTCAACCAGACCATTGCCGGCCTGGCACAGGGCCGCCCCATCCAGGGCAACATCCTGTATCTGGGCGGGCCGCTGACGTTCAGCACCGTGCTGCGCAAGAGCTTTGATGAAGCGCTGGGCGTGACTGGCACCTGCCCTGAGAACAGCCTGCTGTATGTGGCGCTGGGGGCCGCCCTTTACGCGGATAAGGCGTTCAACCTCTCGGAGGTGGCCAAGGCGCTGGATGAGTACGCCGCCACGGCAACCTATGCCAGCGAGCCGCCCCTCTTTGCCAACAAGGAAGAGTACGAGGCGTTCCATGCCCGGCACATGTCCCACAGCGTGCCCAGGGTGCCGTTCAGCGCCCAGTGCGGCCCGGTGCATATCGGCATCGACTCCGGCTCCACCACCGTCAAGCTGGTGGTGGTGGACGAGAAGAGCCAGATCCTTTACACCAACTATCAACCGAACCTCGGCAACCCGCTGCCCCTCATCCGGGAGCAGCTGCTCAAAATTTACAAGGAGCACCCGGGCCTGCAGGTGGCCAGTGTGACCACAACCGGCTATGGCGAGGAGCTGGTGAAAAACGCGTTCCGCTGTGATTACGGTCTGGTGGAAACGGTGGCCCACTTTACGGCCGCCAAATACTTTATGCCGGATGTCGATTTTATCATCGACATCGGCGGCCAGGATATGAAGTGCTTCAAAATTGAGGATGGTGCTATCAGCAACATCTTCCTGAACGAAGCCTGCTCTTCCGGCTGCGGCAGCTTTTTGCAGACCTTCGCGCAGGCGCTGGGCTACGACGTCAAGGAGTTCGCGGCCCTCGGCCTCTTCGCCGACCGCCCCGTGGATCTGGGCAGCCGCTGCACCGTCT
>ERZ837487.1727-NODE-1727-length-25123-cov-5.231371_pt1 | contig 25123 bp, 24 predicted proteins | sample MGYA00519911_ERZ837487 | MGnify/ENA primary metagenome ERZ837487 (study PRJEB31850, sample SAMEA3708818) | human gut metagenome | biome: human gut; feature: human-associated habitat; material: faeces | place: China | collected 2014 ... | reverse complement strand
CTTTTTCTTCCGGCAGATATTTTGTTAAAACGTCTTCTGCATGAACTGTTTTCTCCGCAAGCGTTTCTTTAAAATTCATCCAGTTTTCCCTCCCCGTTTAAGACGAGAACCTTTTTCTCCACTTTATCAATGCTTTCATTACAGTATTTCAAAAGCTCCATTCCCTTCTGGTATACGGTAAAGGACTCCTCCAGAGAGATATTTTCATCCTCCAGCGCCCTTGTCACCTCTTCCAGACGTAAGAATGCTTCTTCCAGCGTCAGCTCTTTTTCGGCTGTTTCCATTCTTCCTTCTCCTTCACCTGTGCAACAATCCGTCCGTTTTTGACATGGATCGTCACCAGCTCTCCGACCTGTATCCGATTGACGTCGGTTACCGTCCGTCCTTCTGCGTCCGCCACATGGGAAAATCCCTGACTGAGCTTTTCCAGTGGCGACAGGCCTTTTAATTTCTCCGCATATAAGGATACCTGATACCTGCGTTCCCGAAGCTTTTCCTGCATCTGCCGTTCCAGCTTTTCTTCCAGGGAAACCAGATAGCTTCGCTTCTCCCGGATCTGTCCTGCCGGGCTTAAATGAGAAAGGCGGATCTGGTCGTTCGACAGGCGCATCCTCGCAGATGCGATCTGCTGTTTCATCCGTCTGGTATAGCGCAGTGCAAGCTCATCCAGCTGCGTCTGCATCAGTGAATAATCGTAAACTGCAAGCTCTGCACCTGCAGACGGCGTCGGCGCACGCAGATCTGCAACAAAATCGGCGATTGTCGTATCCGTTTCATGACCGACTGCGGAAATAATCGGAACGCTGCAGTCAAAAATCGCCTGTGCGACAATCTCTTCATTAAATGCCCAGAGGTCTTCAATGGAACCGCCGCCACGCCCGACAATCATCACATCGACCTTGCAGCGTTCCAGCGCCCGTATTCCGTTGACAATGCTCGCAGGCGCCTGCTCTCCCTGCACGATCGCAGGATACAGGATAATCTGCACATATGGATTGCGTCGCGTCGCAATGTTGATAATATCGCGCACTGCAGCTCCAGTCGGTGCAGTCACAACGCCGAGCGTCCGGATAAAACGAGGAATCGGCTGTTTATATTCCGGTGCAAACAGCCCCTGCTCCGCCAGTTCCCGCTTGAGCTGTTCAAAACGCTCATACAGCTGCCCTGCCCCGTCGAGCGTAATCGACTTTGCATACAGCTGATATCTGCCGTCCCGTTCAAACACGTCGATCGTCCCTCCGACGACAACCTGCTGTCCTTCCTGCATATGAAATTTCAGTCCGCTCCGGTTGCCGGCAAACATAACACAGGCAATTGCGCCCTTTCCATCCTTCAGGGTAAAATAAATATGCCCTGAAGAATGGTATTTACAATTGCTCACTTCGCCTTTGACCAGAATGGACTGGAGTAAAAAATCCTGGGTAAACATATTTTTGATATATCCGTTTACCTGGGCTACTGTATAGACATTTTTCATGCGAATTTCGCCAGAATACCGTTTACAAATCCGGAGGAACCTTCCTGTCCGAATTTCTTTGCAAGCTCTACTGCTTCGTTGATTGCGACGCCGGTCGGAACCGTCTCGTCAAACCGAATCTCATAAACCGCAAGGCGGATGATCGTCAGTTCCACCTTTCCCATACGCTGGGTATCCCAGCCTATCGCTGTTTCATTGATCAGCTTATCAATCTCCGGCAGTTTCTCTGCAATTTTTTCATATTTGGAACGGATATAGGCAGCATCCTTTTCGGAAATCTCGGTATCTCCATCTTCCAGGAAAAGGGTACACTGCTCCGGCATATCGTCCTTCTGATTAAACTCTACCCGAAACAGCAGCATAAAAATCTGTTCTCTCAGCTCTCTTCTGTTCATCTGTTCTCCCATCCGGCTTTCTGTATCAGTGTTTGCCGGCACTCATATTCACGCCTGCGATACGGATATTGACATCCGTTACAGTCAGACCAGTCATATTTTCAATCGCATTCTTAACACGTTCCTGTACCTTCTGGCTGGTAGCCGGAATGTTGTATCCATACTCCATCAGTACAGCCAGCTCAGCTCTTACCTGATGGTTGAATACCTCTACCTTTACGCCCTTTGTCAGACCTTTTACGCCAACCTTGCTCATCAGCTCGTTGGTAATATTGCCTGCCATGGAAGAAACACCTTCTACTTCCGTAGCGGCCAAAGATGCGATAATTGCAACAACTTCATCAGCAATCTGAACAGTGCCGATGTTTTCATCCTCCTGCAGTACATAGGTATTTTTAACGGTTTCTTTTCCCATAATGGCGCCTCCTTTACTCTCACATCTCATTATAACAAAATCCTTCTGGTTTGGCTAGACTTCGTTTCCTGTACAGGCACGAAATCTGTCCGGTATCCGTCACGAGACCTCTGTAAACCAGAAATAAAACGTCCTTTCTCTGTCGGAATCAAGGTACGCTGCCGTTGTTTCCGACTCCGGCAGATATGCGAAGATCCCCTGTTCCTCAATTAACAGCCGGTACACTTCCTGATAAACGGTATCGTCCGCACACTGAAAACAAACCATCGGCGCGCCCTTTTGCGCTGCGCGTGCAAAGATTTCGTCGATTTTTTCTTTGTCCGCACTCTGCAGATACAGTCCCTCATGGCGGTAATACTGATCCTGCACCGCATTGCAGACCGGAAGCAGCTGGTTGTCATCCATCGAATGCGTCCGTTCGATCTCCTGTGTCGTCACGCAAAAATAATCGTAGTTGACCGTTTCCGTCAGCGCTGGCGTTTCTTCCCCTTCTTCTCTCTGATAGGAAGCGTCTCCCCATGTCGGATCGATGTAATACCAGTCCCCGTCGAGGAAAACGATATTCCAGGCATGTCCTTCCCCGTTCACATCTCCGGTAACGAGCATCGCAGGTATCCCTGCAAGCTGGCACAGATACTGGAACGTCTTGGCATAGCCCTGGCAGACGGAACGCTGGTTTAACAAAACGGAGCAGATCGTCTGGCTGTCTGTACTGCCCTGTTCGTATTCCGTGCGCAAAATCAGTTCATCGTAAATATATTTCACCTTTTCAAAATCGTCCGTCCCGTCCGGCAGCCCTTCCAGCCAGAGCGCTGCAGCCGCTTCCAGCTGTGCCCGGCGCGAAAGAACTTCGTCTGATTCCAGCGTCCAGGTTCCGGTAAACGTGATCCTGCGAAGTTCTGTTCCAAGCCGATAGGTCGTCACCTCATAGCCGTCCGCATAAAAAATTTCCGGGTGATCCGCCATCACATACCGGAACACGCGCTCTACCATTTCCGGATCCTTTACAGAAAGCTCCGTTTCTTCCTGATAGCTTATAAGGCTGTTTAAAATCTCCCGGTACAGCTGTTCTTCGTCTCCGGACAGCTGCGAATACCCGTAGGAAAAGGCTGTATCGGACTGTACCGACAGGTCCTTTTCGCCAAACGGAGCGCCGTCGGCAGTGTTCCTCCAGCCGGACTGCGGTTTGCTGCCATCGTCCTCCCGGAATATATCTGATTCCAGTCGATCTGCCGTATCCGTTTCTGCTTCCTCAAGCCAGTCTTGTCCAATCGTCAAGTCTTTGGACGCATCCCATTCGTTGTCGCAGCCTGCAAGGCACAGCAGCAAAGCTGTGAATACGACACTGCAGAACCTATAGGCGTTTCGTACAACGCGAATTTTAAAAGAAGCTTTCTGTTCAAAGGCAGTGATTTCTTTCTCATCCGTATTTGCTCCGCCTGCAAGGATTTTTTCCATAGGCATCTCCCGGTCTGTTTAGTTTTTCCCGAATTCGGAAAGTTCCAGTCCCTTATTTCTGTCAAGCACCATGCCGACGCTCCAGGAATTGACAAACAGGAGCAGCGGATTGCCCTTCATATCCTTGATCTTCTTCATATCGGAGGTGCCGACTAACTTCGTCAAATCAACCTCTTCTTTATTTGCAATCCAGCGGATATGCTCATAAGGAAGCGGCTCAAGACGGATTTCAACATTATATTCGCTTTCCAGACGGAATTTTAAAACGTCAAACTGCAGGACGCCGACAACGCCGACGATGATCTCTTCCATACCGGTATTGAACTCCTGGAAGATCTGGATGGCGCCCTCCTGCGCGATCTGTGTAATGCCCTTAACGAACTGCTTCCGCTTCATGGTATCGACCTGGCGTACTCTTGCAAAATGCTCCGGCGCGAAGGTCGGGATCCCTTCATATGCGAACTGCTCTTTCGGCATACAGAGCGTATCGCCGATAGAGAAAATACCCGGATCAAATACGCCGATGATATCTCCGGCATAGGCTTCCGACAAGATTTTTCGGTCGTTTGCCATGATCTGCTGCGGCTGAGAAAGTCTCATAACTCTCTGGCTCTGGACATGCTTGACGTCCATATCCGCCTCAAATTTGCCAGAACAGATTCTCATAAATGCGATTCTGTCACGGTGCGCTTTGTTCATGTTCGCCTGAATCTTGAACACGAACGCGCTGAAGTCATGCTCTACAGGGTCAATCAGTCCGATGTCCGCGCGGCGCGGCAGAGGCGTCGTCGTCATCTGTAAAAAGTGCTGTAAAAAGTCCTCCACGCCGAAGTTGGTCAGCGCAGAACCGAAAAATACAGGGGTCAGTTCGCCTGCCTGTACCTGCTCCAGATCAAATTCTGCACTCGCACCGTCCAAAAGCTCAATTTCTTCCAGAAGCTTTTCCTTTAAGTTCTCGCCTACAAAGCCTGTCAGCTTGTCCAGCTCGCTAAGCGGAATCTCGGTTGCTTCGCCTTCCTTGGTTCCCTTTTCGGTATCGGAATAGGTGATCACACAGCGCTTTTCTCTGTCGTAGACTCCCTTAAAGCTTTTGCCGGAACCGATCGGCCAGTTCATCGGACAGGTTGCGATTCCCAGCTCCTTTTCAATATCGTCCAACAGGTCAAACGTATCGTTCGCGTCGCGGTCCATCTTATTGATAAAGGTAAAAATCGGGATCTTGCGCATAACACAGACCTTGAACAGCTTTCGGGTCTGCGCCTCTACGCCCTTGCTCGCGTCGATGACCATGACTGCGGAATCCGCCGCCATCAGGGTACGGTATGTGTCCTCTGAGAAGTCCTGGTGTCCCGGCGTATCCAGAATGTTGATACAAAAGCCATCGTATTCAAACTGCAGGACGGAAGAGGTTACGGAAATACCTCTCTGCTTTTCGATCTCCATCCAGTCGGAAACTGCGTGTCTGGCTGTCGCCTTACCTTTCACGGACCCCGCCAGGTTGATCGCTCCGCCGTACAGCAGGAATTTCTCTGTCAAAGTAGTCTTTCCGGCATCCGGGTGAGAGATAATTGCAAATGTTCTTCTTCTGTTGATTTCTTCTTTCAGATTGCCCAACGTATTTCTCCTCGTCTTTCTATCAGGAAACATCCGGACCGTCTGCCGGATGCTTCCTGTCTTCATAATCCAAACCAGCCGCCTCCATTCTTCCATGCAGGCAGCCGCATATCTGCACAATTAGAATCAGTGTATCATATTTTCTTCTGTTTGGCACGCATTTCTTTTGGGGATTCGAAACAGCCGTAACAACGCTGCTTTTTCTGCCTGGGACAACGCGCTTGGCGCCTCTCTACCGGGAGAGTGGATTGATGACGATATTCTGTGCGGCGATTCCGGTCTTGCGCGCCACGATGTCCTCAATCTGTGCACACTGCGCGTCCGACAGCACGGACATGCCGACCACAACATCTGCCGATTCATCCGTAATCGTCACGACAGCGTCCGCATAGCCCCTTGTCTCCAGCAAAATTTCTGCCGCCGTCTCCCGCTCTGTCAGATCCGTCAGCGCGATCATCTCATCGACCGCTTCCTGCTTCTGATTCTCTGCGATGTTGGCGTTATTGATGATCTCTAAAAGCGTCTCTTTATTTTTGGCACGCGTCTGTTCTTTTAAAAGCCGCGCCCCGGAAAGGCTGCTGACAGAGCCGGAGTTGGTATAGACCGCTTCGCCCGGAATCTCTCCCTCCTGCACCTCGGCATCCAGTGCTTCTTCCGCAGAATCTGCAGCGTCATCCGTCAACGCTGCAACATCCTGATCGCTGATCGTCTGCATATTTTCATTCAGGAAATTCTCCGCCGCCACATCCTCCGTATCCGAATCCAGGCTTGCGATGTCCTCTTTTCCATCTTCATCTGAAAGCTCCAACAGTGCTTCCATGTCCGATTCCTGACCGGCAGACGCCCCGACGTCCGCCAGCTCTTCTTCCCCAACCTTTGTCCCTGCAAAATTCAGATACCCAGCCACCGCTATCATAATAGCAAGCGCTGTAATCATGACCTGATTGCGTTTGAACATGTTTTTCAATTCCTGCTCCCTTCCGCATTGCTCTTTGTTTTGATCCGGCACGCCTCCGGTATGCATTACAGCAGGCTTACCGGGTGTCCGCCATCTTTGCTACTTTTATTTTATGAGGCTCTATATCAAATAATGCCTCAATGACTTCGGTAATGTTCTTCTTCAAAACGGGGGAATCCCCACCCTGTGCAAGCACCGTCACGCCCTCCACCTTTGCAGAAAGCGTATGGGTCACATACGGTGTTTTACTGCCGTCCCTGCCGGTCTGATAGACCGTGTTTTCCTGACGCGAGGACTCGGAAATCACCCGGCTCGTGCCGCCTGCGTCGTTCTCACTCGTCTGCGAATTCGTGACAGACGGCGTCTCCTTTTCTATGACCTGTTCTTCTGTGGAAGCGTAGGTGATCAGTACCTCCACCCTGCCTGCACCCTCCATCCGGGATAAAAACTGAGCGAGCTTTTCTTCCATCGCTTCCTGTTGTGCACTGTTGCTTTCTGAATCCATTGTAACCGTCTGAGTGTCCAATTGAACGGACTTGCTTTCGTCCGTCTTATTTTTTTCTTTTCCGGTCGGAATCGCGACCACCATCAAAAGAACGCCTGACAGCGCCAGTACGATCATATTTTCTTTTGTCATCTTTTTCCGACACCAGGAAAACAGCTTATTCAACTTCTACCACCTCCAGCTGGGTCTGACCGATTCCAATCACAGCGGCAAACCGCTCCTTTAAATCCTCCCGCGCAGTGCCTTTTAAAGCTTCCCCGTCCGCCAGGACAAACTGTTCCTGCCGGGCTTTGGTGCTCCCGACCGGTCTGACCGGCTCGACCGATATGCCGGAGTCCTGCCCTGCCCCTGCTTCACTGCTCTGACCGGGCGCGCCGGATGCCTGACCTTCCCCTGCTTCCCTGCTCAGAGTAGACGCGCCGGATGCCTGACCTCCACCTTCTGCGTGCTTTTGCCCGGAAACGCTGATAAAAACCGTCCCATCCTCCAGTAGCCGCACTCCTTTTACTCTGACGCCTGCCGCCTCCGCCTCCTTTTGCACACGCACCTCGATCGAATCTGCCATATTATTACGAAACAATCCCGTTTCCTGTTCCTCCAGCTTCTCCAGATGCTGCGAAAACATCTCATTTTCCGTCTCCAGCAAAGCAACCCTCTCCCCGAATTCTCCCGGAAGATCTGCGTTTACGACGGACAGGATCGGCACAATCAGCATCGAAAGCACTGCCATCGATAAAATCACATTTTCATATGGAAGATATTTTTTGCCGGGAAGCAGATGACGAAATAACTGTGTCGTCAGAATAAACAGGGTTGCCTCTTTTAATACCTGCAGCAGATTTTCCATGCTCTTCCTTTCTATAGCCTTCCTGCAAGGCAGCTCACAATCGCCGCCAGTATCCAGAAGCATGCTGCGCCGGTGCCCGCCAGCTTCAGCGAAGAAAACACCACATCCGCCGTTTTTGTCATACAGGCGGTCAGGCGTTTATCCGCCACAAGTCCGACAAACGCCCCGGCGAGCTTTAGCACCACACCGTATGCCGCGATTTTCAAAAGCGGGACGACGAGCAGGACAGCGAGCAAAATTCCGACGAACATGCCGAGGCTGTTTTTAACCAGAACCGCAGAACCTAAAAGCACCTGCGCCGTTCCTTCTGCCAGATCACCAAGACCTGGAATTGCAGCAATCGCCTTTTGCGCAGCCGTCCGCTTCCAGGCATCCAGCGCTGGTGCCACCATCGATTGCAGCACGCCAAGACCGGTCACCGTTCCAAGGCAAAACTTCAAAATCCAGGACAAGGATTTTTCCACCAGCTCCATCATCGCGCTCAGTCGCCCCTCCTCCCATACGCCGGACAGCACGACCAGCAGCATCCAGAACGGAAGCAGCAGCAGGCAGAACCCGGAAAGGAACCGTTCTATCAGAAAAATGAACCCCAGCGTAAGCTCATAATACCCTGCCGCCGTCACACTGCCCGCTGCAGGTCCCAACGAAAGACAAAGCGCCGGCAGGGTCAGGTGCGAAAACTGCTTCAGCGTTTCCAGCGTGCTGCCGGTAATCCGGTACACCGCCGAAAATACCTTTAACAGTACGGTCAACACCAACAAAAAAAACATATCATGGGCGATCTGCGCCACCTGCTGATTTTCAAAGCTTCCCATCAGGCAGGAGACCAGCACCGACAGGATGCCGAGCAGCAATAAAACCGATAAAATCTGCCGCATCCCGGAAAACTCCTGTCCCACGCTGCCTGCGATCTGCCGCCCCAAAAGCTGCAGTGCCTCCTTTCCATTTCCGGACAGAATATCTGAAAAAAGCTGCTCCAGACTAAAATCTTCCAAAAACGCAGAAGAAAAGCACCGGTTTAACTGCTCCATCAGCTCTGTGAGATTCAACTGTTCCAGATAATGCTCTGTATTCCCAGGTTCCACCCCTTACCCTCCTGCAAATCCTGCAATCGTTTCCGCCAGTGCAAGGAAAATCGGCATTCCGGCAAACAGAATAGCGATTTTTCCAAACAGCTCCACCTGGGATGCAACCGCACTGTAACCGCTGTCTTTACAGATTCCGGAAACCAGCTCGCTGATCCACGTAATTCCGACCACCTTAAACAGAAGTGTCAGATAACTTTGCCCGCCGGAAAGCTGCTGCCATAATCCCATCAGCTGTTTTTTTGCCTGTCCCATATAGGAAAGGGTGCAGGAAAATACCACCACCGCCAATGCTGCACCCAGATAAATGCCATATTCCTGTTTTCCACCTTTAAACTGCAGTGCAAGAAGCACTCCCATCAGAGCGAACGCGCACACTTTCACCAGCTCCATCTGCATCCCTCCCTTTCTTTCAGAAATTCATAAGGAAAATAACGTCTGAATCGTTGAAAACAGATCGAAAATATAGGGTACAATCCAGCTTAGCACCAGAATCAGCGCCGCCAGGGAGAGCAAAAATGCGTGTTCTTCCCGGCCGCTGTGCTTGAGCACCTGGCTTAAAATTGTCACTAAAATCCCCACCGCCGCTATTTTAAAGATCAGTCCAACTTCCATCTAATCCCTGCACCCCTTCTTTCAGATGATCTGTTTTTACCAAAAAAGCACAACCACGAGCGATCCAGCTGCCAGGCTGACAGACAACACCATCCTTTTTTCTGACGCTGCCTTTTCAAAAACAGATTCCGCCCGGCTTTTGAATTCGCCGGACAGCCTGAGCATCCACTGTCTTTGTCGTTCCCGGTCTGGAAAGCCCTGCTCCTTTGCAAAGGAAAGCAGCTTTTCAGCTTCTTCCCTCGAGAGCACTGTCTGAGCTGCCCATGCACCGAGTTCTGCGTTCCACACTACTTCCAGTGACTCGCTGCGCTCCTGCTCCAGGCGGTCTGCACAGTGAAGGAGTGCCTCTGCAAGCGCTGACGCTTCTTCTTTTCCGAAACTATCGTTTTCTGCGTCCTTTGCCAGCCAGACTGACATTTGGGAAAATACGTCCGGCAGGCGCTCTGCGCTGTAGCCAATTTCCTCCGCCATCCGCCAAAACAGCTCCGCCAGCAAAAAAAGCGTTCCGGCATGTCTGCTTTTTTCCCGGCAAAAGGCGAGCCCGCTCCCGAAGCTCCCGGCAAGCGTCAGGCAGATGCCCATCAGGCGCAGCATGCCAGACCGGACGCCAGCAGCTGTCCGTCTCCGTCCCGTACCTGCTCGACGAAAAAGGTGCCGTCGCAGTGTTTTAACACCAGATACCGTTGAAACGCGCCAGCCTGCAAAAGCGGTTGTAAAAACCGTTTCCGGCTCAACTCTTCATAGGAACCGCCGTGAACCGTAGCAAGCACGCTGCACCCGCATTTGAGCACCTGCTCCAGCGCAGTGGTATCCTCCCGGTCTCCCAGCTCATCCACCGCCACAACATCCGGCGCCATGGAACGCAGCAGCATCAGCATTCCGGCAGCTTTTAGACATCCGTCTAAAATGTCCGTCCGCATTCCAAGATCATTGACCGCAATCCCATCACAGCAGCCTGCAAGCTCCGACCGCTCATCCACAACGCCGACTGTCATTCCACCAGCCAGCCTGTTTCCATCGGAAACCATCCGGATGATGTCCCGAAGAAGCGTCGTTTTTCCACAGCCCGGGGGAGAAATCAACAACGTACTGCATAGCTTTTTTTCTTCATATAAATAGGGCAGCACCGCGCCCGCGATTCCTTTCGCTTCATGGGCGACGCGGATGTTCAGACTGGAAATGCAGCGGATATTTTTGACGCTGCCGTCCGTTCCCATTAAGACCTCCCCGGCGACGCCGACCCGGCAGCCAAACGCCGTGCTGATAAACCCCTTTCCCAGTTCCTCTTCATACGCATACATGGAATACCGGCAGATGTGCTGAATGATCTGCAAAATCTCCTTCCGGCTGGCGATCCACTGCAGCGTAGGCTGCAGTGTCTTTTGCAAACTGCCGTCCTCCGTTGCGAACCATTCCTCGCCGTCTATGTAAAACAAAACCGGACGTCCGATGCGGAAGCGGATTTCCTGCAGGCCACAGGTGTAGCGCTGGCGGCTGTGTGACGCGCCGCCGATACTGAGCGGTTGCCTGTCCGGCACACCCCTGCCTCCGGCGCTCTCCAGTGCCGTGCGGACCTTCTGCCGGTATGGCTCCGGGAACAGCTGCAGCACTGCAAAACAGTCACGCGGCTCTTTCCTGATCTCTGTCTGATTCATACGCATCCCTCCCAAATTTTTCCATCGGTTTCTGAGTACCGTTCTTTTCCAAAAGAACAAACAGCTCATGGGCCAGCAGCGGAAAACAGGAAAGCCCCGCCAGATACAGCCATTCCCCTACAGAGAGTCTGCCCGTTGAGAACACCCCGGTCAGAAACGGCAGCTCTGTCACCGCTGCCTGCAGCAAAAATCCAATCCCACCGGCAACCAGCATCAACCGGTTTTCAAAGGGCCTTTGCGAAAAAATGCTCTGCCTCACATCCCGCATTCCGACCGCGTGAAACAGCTGCGACATGCCGAGCACGGTAAAGGCATAGGTCTGCGCCCGTTTTAACACCTTTTTCTGTTCCAGAAACGCAGCCAGCACAGCAACCGAAAAATCCGCCCTCTCCTGTTTCATCAGCATATACGGGACGGTAAAAAACGCCGTCAGGCTGATGCCGGCAATCAGTGCGCCGTAAAAACAGATTACCGAAAGTCCGCCGTTTGCTAAAAGGCTTTCCGACGCTGTTCGGGGCGGTCTGCCCATCAACTTTTTTCCATCGTTTTTATCAACACCGAGCGCCAGTGCCGGGAGCGAGTCCGTAATCAGGTTGATCCACAAAATATGTGCGGATTGCAGCGGCGAGGGAAGTCCCATCAGCACTGCTGCAAACATCGTCAGGATTTCCCCCAGGTTGGAGGACAATAGAAACAGCACTGATTTTCGGATATTTTCATAGACGCCCCTGCCCTCCTCCATCGCCCTGCGAATCGTCGCAAAGTTGTCGTCTGTTAAAATCATATCGGACGCCTGCCGCGCCACATCCGTTCCGCCCTTTCCCATCGCAATTCCAACATCCGCTGCCTTTAACGACGGCGCATCGTTGACACCGTCCCCTGTCATCGCCACGATCTGCCCCCGTTTCTGGAACGCCCGCACAATTTTCACCTTATCTTTCGGGGAAACCCTCGCAAACACCCGGATCTCATCCAGATGTCCTGCAAGATCATCCTCCGACAATCCGGACAATACCTCTCCCGTCATGCACTGGCTTTGTTTTGATACAATTCCGAGTTTTTTCCCGACCGCAAACGCTGTCGCTACATGGTCTCCTGTGATCATAACCGTGCTGACGCCCGCCTTCTGAAAATCCGCCACCGCACGGATTGCCTCCGGGCGGATCGGATCCCGCATACCGGTTATTCCAAGAAAAATCAGGTTCGTCTCCGCCATGTTTTCCGGTTCCCCTTCCTGATACGGTCTGCAGGCAAACGCCAGCGTCCGCAGCTCTTCTGCCGCCATCTTTTCCACTCCTGCCAAAATCTGCTGCCGGTGCGCCTGCGTCATCGGCACAGGCTGTCCCCACACCATCAACTGACTGCAGCGCTTTAAAATCCGATCCGCCGCGCCTTTAACATACCATGTCAGCTTTCCCTGTTCCCGGCAGAGCACGGACATCATTTTCCGGTCAGAATCAAAAGCATTCTCTTTTTTCCGTTCAAAAGAAGTTCCCAGTGCGTTTTTTTCAAATCCATATCTCGCCCCGAAATCCAACAGCGCGAGCTCCGTCGGATCTCCTACCCTGCTTTTTTCAATCTGTGCGTCGTTGCAGAGAAGCATCGCCAGAAACAAATCCCTGTTTCTTTTTCCGTTCATCCGCTCTGCAGGCAACAGCTTCTGGTCTGCAAAACAGGCTTCCACCGTCATTTTATTCTGCGTCAGCGTCCCGGTTTTATCCGAGCAGACGACAGAAACCGCGCCCAATGTTTCCACGCTCGGCAGACGACGGATGATCGTATTGATCTTTGCCATCCGCGTCACGCTCAGCGCCAGACACAAAGTGACCACCGCCGGCAATCCCTCCGGGACAGCTGCCACCGCAAGGGAAATCGCCGTCAGAAGCATATCGAACACCGGACGCTTCTGCACAATCGCCAGCAAAAACAACACGATGCAGATTCCAAGGGAGCCCAGGCTTAAGAATTTTCCAAGCTCTCCCAGCTTTTTTTGCAGCGGCGTCGTCTCCTCCCGGCTTTCGTGCATCAGCGCCGCGATTTTTCCAATCTGGGTCTGCAAACCAACCGCACAGACCATCCCCGTCCCTCGCCCTGCGCTCACCATCGTCGATAAAAACGTCATATTGTTCCGGTCCCCCAGCGGGATCCTGCCGCCCTGTTTTCCGGAAAGGCTCGCCGTCTGTTTTTGCACCGGAAGATTTTCCCCCGTCAGCGCCGCCTCCTGGAGCTGTAAATTCTCCGCCTCCACAAGCCGCAGATCCGCGGGAACCATCGCCCCCGCCTGCAGGCAGACCAGATCACCCACAACAAGCTTTGCCGCCGGAATTTCCTGCTCTGAACCGTCCCGGATCACGACCGCACGCGGCTGCATCAGCTGCTTTAAGGAATCCAGTGCCCGCTGCGCTTTCCCCTCCTGCAAAACGCCGACCGCAGCATTCAAGCAAACAACGAATGCAATAATTCCTGCGTCACTGTATTCTCCAAGCAACACGGAAATAAGCGCTGCTGCGAGCAGCACATAGATTAACGGATCGTTTAACTGCTCTAAAAAGCTTTGCAGCACCGACTTTTTTTCTGCCTCCGGCAGTCGGTTTTCTCCGTTTTCCCAAAGCCTGCGTTCCGCCTCCGGCGCAGAAAGTCCCCGCTTTGGATCGGTATGCAGGCTGGCTGCAGCCTCCTGTATCGTTTGCCGGTAAAATTCCTGTTTCTGTACCATGCTTCCTCCGACTCTGCCCTGAACACTTCTGTTTACAGGTACAACCTATGCAAAAAAAGGACAGCTTATGATAGGGAATCCGGTAGGAGAAAAAAACACACTATCGGAAGAAATCCGGTAGTGTGTTTATAAAAATGATATTCATGACAATAGAATGCTCGCAGAGCGTGCATTCTATTGTTTGATTCGGGTTTGAATGTCCTCACTTCGTCCCAATCAGCCGGATGACCGCCTTTTTCCACATCCGGTAGGGCTGATAGCGCACGGGAATGTCCACGATTTGAGATTTGTCCAGAATGCTCTTTTGATGGCTGAAGGTTTCGAAGCTCCTTTTGCCGTGGTAAGCGCCCATGCCGCTGTTTCCGACGCCTCCAAAGGGCAGCTCAGGAGTTGTCAGGTGCATCACGGTGTCATTGACGCAGCCGCCGCCAAAGGACGTATAACAGACAAATTTTCTGCGCGTCTTTCTGCTCGAAGTGAAGATATAGCAGGCGAGCGGTTTTTCCCGATTCTGCACAAAGCGCTGCGCTTCGTCCATATTTTCCACGACAAGGATCGGTAAAACAGGTCCGAAAATTTCTTCCTGCATGACGGCATCTTTTTCAGAAACCGGAAACAGGATCGTCGGCTCGATCTGCAATGTTTCTTCCTTTGTCCTGCCGCCGTAAACGACTTTGTTCTCCTCTATCAGCCCGCTGATCCGGTCAAAATGCTTCCGGTTGACGATTCGTCCATAGGATGGATTTGCAAACGCATTTTCGCCGTACATTTTTTTCGTCCAGTAGATCAGATATTTTAAAAATGTGTCCTTTACCCGGCGCTCCACCAGCACATAATCCGGTGCAACACACGTCTGCCCACAGTTTAAAAATTTTCCAAATACAATCCGTTTTGCTGCCAGCGACAGCTTCGCCGTATGGTCAACGATGCACGGGCTTTTTCCCCCAAGCTCCAGGGAAACCGGCGTCAGATGCTTTGCTGCCTTTTCCATAACAAGCTTTCCGACAGAGACACTTCCCGTAAAGAAAATATAATCAAACCGCTGTTCCAGCAGCTCCTGGTTTTCCTGCCTGCCGCCCTCGATCACCGCAACATAGCCTTCCGGGAAGCACTCTTTTACAATCGCTGCAAGGACAGCCGAAGTTGCAGGTGCATAGGCGGACGGCTTTACCACGCAGCAGTTTCCCGCCGCAATTGCTCCGGCGAGCGGCTCCATCGCCAGCATAAACGGATAATTCCACGGGGACATCACAAGCGTGACGCCGTATGGCTCCTGCACCAGATATCCTTTTGCCGGAAAATTCGCCATGCTGACCGGGACACGTTTTGTTTTGCTATAGGCTTTGACATTCCGGTACAGCCCGCGGATTTCCGCAAGCGTCAGCCCGACCTCGCACATATAGCCTTCCGTTTCCGATTTCCCAAGATCTTCTGTCAACGCCTGACAGACTTCCTTTTCGTGCGCCAGGATCGAAGCCTCGAGCCGTTTTAGGGCAGCCTTTCTGAAACGGATCTCATAGGTCTTTCCTTCTGCAAAAAAGGCGCGCTGCTTCTGCAGAATCCGGTCAATCTCACTTCTCTGCCTTCTGCGGTTATACAGCTCTTTCTTTTTGGTCAGCATACAAACCTCCCCTTTCGATCTACCTGCAGAACGTGCATTTTATTCCTGACAATAGAATACTCGCAGAGCGTGCATTCTATTGTTGCTTTTTCTGCTCTACAGTCTGTCTTGCGATATCTGCGTCCACGATTTCTTCTCCGGTCTGATGCGCCAGCTGTGCGCGGGATGCGGCGCTTAAGCCATCGTTTACCTTTGCATTTTGGTCGCAGGTGCTGCAGCGGTCCAGCTGCTCCTTTGTCACCTTGCCATCCCGATAATCGCGGACAATTTTATTTTCATACATGGAGTAAGGCTTTTTCATAAAGAGGGCTTTACATTTGTGCCAGATTACCCATGCTGCCGGAACCCAGATATATTTATGCATTGCCGGAGACAGAAATCCTGATTCAGAAAGAACAGGAAGTACAGGAAGAATCGAACTCCCTCTTTGTCTGAATCCTCTCGACCGTCCTCGGCAAATGGTTAGTAGCGAACACGGGAAAGAAGCGATTACAGAATATCAGATCATCAGTGAATCTGAAAGAATTACCAGTGAATCTGAAAACACTTTCAACGAATCAAACAGGATTGATGAATCAGAAAGGAGTATCAATGAGTCAAGAAAATACACCCGGATTATCTTCTATCCATTGACCGGACGCACACATCAGTTACGAGTACACGCCGCCCATCCGGAAGGCTTGAAATGCCCCATACTTGGAGACGAACTCTACGGAAAGAAAGCAGACAGACTATACCTCCATGCCGAATATATAGAGTTCCGCCATCCCATATACGGAGACATTCTCTGCATACAGAAAGAGGCCGATTTCCATAAAAAATATGATTAAGCCATGAACCAAATTCTTTTTGAAATGTATATAGGGGTAATTACTAATTTTCAAAAAGAACCTGACTATGGACATCAAATTCCGCATTACAAAGTATTTAGCTGTATCTGCTTTAGCAATGCTGCTACTGGGAGCCTGCTCCAAAAACAATATCTACATCAACTATCCTGACGAAGAAAACAACGGAGGTTCATCCGGCTCCGGCAATGATGACAACAACGGCAACCCGGCCAAAGAGAATGCACTGATTACTTTCAGTGCTTCCGTAGAAGGACGAAACATCACACGAGCCATGTCCCCCATGGGAAAAGGACTTCAAAGCTGGTTGTGTGCCTATACAGCCAACACATCGAACAATATCACAGGCGCTCCCGTTGCTCAAGGCAACTATGTCACCTCCTCCCCCGGTGTACTGACAGGAAATCTAGGATATAAAATGTATTTGAGCAATGCTATCTATAGCTTTTATGCCGTATCATGCAATTCCACCAGCCCGGCGCCTACTTTCACCAACGGACTATCCGAACCTTTATCCAACGGAGTAGATTATCTTTGGTGGCACGCAGTTCATCAGGACATCGCCAGTTCACAGATAAATATCCCCATAACCTACCAACACGCAGCCACGCAAGTAGTTGTAGCGATCGCCGGAGGAGAAAATATCACTTTAAACAAGATACTTTCCGCTACCATCACCCCACCGAAACCGGGCGCAATCATGGACTTGTCAACAGGTATCATCACTTCGGAAGTCAGCTATGACAAAGCAGCCGATATGGGAATCAACGACTTCACCGTACAATATATCATGTTACCCGTAAAGAGCTCCTCTCCCATGACCTTGACACTGGAGCTGATGGTAAACGGAGAAAGCTTTTCACGCACCTACACCACTCCGCTCACTCCACCCAACAACCTCCTGTCAGCCGGAAATTCATACCTTTTCCGGGCAGTTATCAATGAAAACTCCATCTCATTCGCCAATGTCAGTGTGAAAGAATGGACAGAGGTAGACGAAAGCGGAAACCCGCTATACCCTGTACAAGATTAAAATATCCGAAATAAAATCAAAGCAAACCAGGTTACGCAAACCACAAACCGGGTTACGCAAGCCACAAACCGGGTTATGTAAACTGCAAGTCGGGTTACGCAAGCCACCAACCGGCAATCATGCCACCGTTTGCGTAACCTGGCTATTTGTAAACACCTGCTTCTTCAACCTGCGATAAACGTAGATAAAGGCCGGCACGAGGAATAAGTCTGCCGCTATCCAAGCCATCGGATCACCGTAGCAAACAGCAATAAAACCGAATACCGGTACGGCATAGAGACTGATAAGAATACGAGCAATCATCTCCGCCACTCCGGAGAACATGGCAAGATTGGTAAAGCCTACCCCCTGAATGGTATAACGCAAGATGCACAACAAACCAAGCATCGGGAAGAACATACAGGAGACATGCAGGAACAATTCCGTATCCAGCAGAATTTCCGTTTCCGACGGGTCTACGAAGATCAACGCGAAATATTTAGCCCCTACCATCAGAAGAAGGAACGTGAAGGCCGCATAAATAATCATCATCAGAGCACTAGCCTTGATTCCCAACCAAATACGTTCCGGTTTACCTGCTCCGTAATTCTGTCCGCTATATGTAGCCATCGCAATGCCCAAACTCTCGAACGTACAGATAAAGAACATCTTGATGCGCATAGCAGACGTAAAGGCTGCCACACACGCCGTTCCCAAGGCATTATTCGCACTCTGAAGCATGATGCTGCCGATAGCCGTGATAGAAAACTGCAATCCCATAGGCACACCGATGTAAAGTAGCGTCTTAGCCAGTTTCGACTGGAACCGGCGTTCTTTCGGAGTACCCTGCAATATTTCAAACTTCCGGTACATATAAATGTAGCAGAGAACAGCCGACAATCCTTGCGAAAAGACAGTAGCAATAGCAGCTCCCGCCACTCCCCAGTCAAGTACCAGAATACAGAACAAATCGAGAATGATATTCAGAACAGCAGCAAACAGCAGAAACCAGAAAGGCGTCTTACTGTCTCCCAACGCACGGATAATGCTCGAAAGAAGATTATAGAAAAACGTACATGGCACACCGATGAAAGTGACAAGCAGATAAGCATAAGCCCCTTCAAAAATATTCTCCGGCGTACGCATGATCCGAAGAATATCCTCACATAAAATACAGGTGAGAAGCGCAATTACCACCGACATTCCCGCAGCCAGTTTCAGACTGACAGCCACATAACTGCGCATCGTACTGTAATCCCGCGCCCCAAACTTCTGCGCAACGGGTATTCCGAACCCTCCGCAACATCCATTGCAGAACCCGAGAATGAGAAATACCACTGACGTGCTGGCTCCAACAGAAGCTAACGCGTTTATTCCCAAGAACTTTCCTACAATTGCAGCATCAACAAGCGAATACGTTTGTTGCAACAGATTGCCGAGTAAAAGCGGCAGTGTAAACTTTAAAATGAGAGGTAATGCCGGCCCTGCCGTCATTTCTTTAGAAGTTGCCATACGTCTATGTTCTAAAATTGGGCGCAAAGATACGGAATATTCAACGAATTAATCCTTGTTTCCCGTCCCTCTTTTAGTTGACATAAATCAAAAAATTGTGATTAAACACTAAACAGTTAATCACTTAACAAGTCGTTTAGGCGAACCATGCCACGAACAACCCAGGCAGAAAACCTCTGTCAAGTCGAACCCTTCCATCGAATCTTCCGGATATTTGGGAACGACTTCACCATTTTCGAGCACATAAACCAGTAGCCTTTCACCCTGCTCGTTCTTCACATACATGGCTGCAATCTTGCATTGCGGACATAATAACTTTTTCATGCCGCAAAGATACAGATTGTTTCCGTCATCCACAAGCTCTTCAGAAGATGTTTCAAAAAGCCTGTTCATGATTTACCATCAGAAAAGAAAATACCCACCAGAAAGATACATTTTAACAAAATACGCCTGTGATTCTGCATAATCTTCGCTATCTTTGTCAATCCAAAGTGTAAAGAAGAAAGAGATGAAGGTATCACGCATCGCACACGAAAAGAAAACAGTAGAGTTAATGATCCGCCTCTATTGTCGGAAAAAAGAAAAAAACAAGATTCTTTGTACCGACTGTAAAGAGCTGCTTCGCTATGCGCATGCCCGTCTCGACCGTTGTCCGTTTGGAGAGAAAAAGGGTGCATGCAAAGAATGCACGGTACATTGTTACAAGCCTGTCCTGCGCGAACGAATGCGACAGGTAATGCGTTTTTCCGGACCGAGAATGTTGTTCTATGCACCCTGGCAAACCATACGACATTTATTGAACCTATAACTTATGCGAATCAGTAGTTGAAATCACTAGCTGATTCAGTTAGTTAAATTGTTATTATTCAATTAATTATCTCATTTATTTATTTCTTAATCTCCTTGAAAATCAGTATATTAGAAGAATAAAACCACTCATTATTCTAATTATGATTCCCAAGGAGAAAGAGCTAAAACTTATAAAAATATATATGTATATCTGCGATGTTTATCAGTCTTCACTGAAGTTCTACTGTCAGAGGTTCAGTAATAACGCTACACCGATCTTCACTGATCAGGAGCTGCTTACCGTATATCTGTTCTGCGGAGCGTATCAGCGCTATTTTAGCATCAAAGAGATACATACATTCACCAAAGAATATTTGCTTTCCTGGTTCCCTAACCTTCCCTCTTATCAAACATTCAACTATCGGCTGAACCTGATGAGTGAGGCGATTAATGAACTGGTGAAGCATCTCATTACTTTCTTTAAACCAACAGATTGCGATTCTATGATATCACTTATTGACTCCATGCCCATCATTACTTGTGCAGGAAAGAACAAAACCGGAAAAGTGGCTACTGAAATTGCCACTAAAGGATACTGCTCTACAAAGAACATGTATTATTTCGGGCTCAAACTTCACACCTTAGCTTTCCGCAGGGAAGGAACCATTCCATTCCCCGAAATGATCATCTTATCATCGGCAGAGGAGAATGATCTGACTGTTCTTAAAAGAGAAGCCGCTGATAGTCTTATAAACAGATATATATTTGCGGATAAGATATACTCAGACTTCTCGTTCTGGGGAAACAAACAGCAGGAACAAGGGGTAACCATGATGACTCCCGTTAAAGCAATAAAGGGAGAGGAGCCTATTATTACTCAAAGAGAGAAAGCGGGCAGAGACCTGTTTTCAACTGCAGTATCAAAGGTCAGACAACCGATAGAATCTTTTTTCAACTGGCTGAATGAAAAAACAAATATTCAAAGAGCGATGAAAGTCAGATCTACATCTGGACTTTTAGTACATACGATGGGCAAAATTGCCATCGCATTCATTTATCTAATTTTCTAAAACAAGGAATCAGAGTTCAACTACTGATTCGCATTATTATAGTAGTTCTATCAGCTACCCTCATTTATGTGTGGGCAAAGTGCCAGTCACTTCAAAAAGAGGTACATTCGAAAGAAAATAAAGAGAATGAACTTAAGAAGTTGGCTTTGGTTTTACAGAACATCAATGCCTACTTCTTATTGATTGACAAGGATTTTGTAGTCTGTGATACCAATTATTATTCTTTGAACCGTCTGCCTGTTCAGGTAGGTGGAGTTACAAAAAGAGTGGGGGATTTGTTGCATTGTAGAAACGCGATTGCAGCCGGTGAATGTGGTCAGCACGAACAGTGTAAACTATGTTGTATTCGTGCGTCTATCGGTAAGGCTTTTTATAAGAAAGCAAGTTTTAAGAATCTGGAAGCCTCGATGAAGTTGTTGAGTGAGGATGAAATGACAGTGACTCCTTGCGATGTATCAGTATCGGGTACTTATTTGAATATTCATGGCCAAGATTATATGGTGTTGACTGTTTATGATGTGACAGAACTGAAAAATGTGCAAAGGTTACTGACCATTGAAAAAGAACATTCCATCTCTGCCGAGAAATTGAAATCTGCCTTCATTGCTAATATGAGTCACGAAGTTCGTACACCGCTCAATGCTATTGTCGGATTTTCCGGTTTGATGGTATCGGCTTCCGGCGAAGAGGAAAGAAAAATGTATGCTGATATTATCGCAGAGAATAATGAACGATTGTTGCGCCTGGTGAATGATATTTTCGATCTTTCTCAAATAGAATCCGGGACGGTAGATTTCGTATATAAGGAGTTTGATGCCAATGATTTGTTGAGAGAATTGGATGGGATATTTAAGGCGAAATTGAATAACTCGCCGGTGAAATTGATTTGTGAGGCGCATGTACAACCTATTATGATGTATTCGGAACGAGAACGTATCATTCAGGTATTGTCTAACCTCTTACATAATGCGATGAAATTTACTGTGTCGGGTGAAATCCGTTTCGGATGCCGCCTGGAAGGAATGGAAGAAGTTTACTTTTTTGTGTCCGACACAGGCATTGGTATACCGGAAGAAGACCAGAAAAAGATATTCTCACGTTTCATAAAACTCGACCGTGAAATGCAAGGGACGGGACTTGGGCTGACTCTTTCGCAAACGATTATCCAAAATCTGGGTGGAAACCTCGAACTCGATTCGAAGGTCAACCGGGGATCTACTTTCAGCTTTGTGTTGCCGAGGGTGATTAAACCGGAATTGATTAAGCCACAGCCATAAAGTAAATCGCCCTTACTACAGTTGTGAAGTGTATCTCAAAAGTGTTAAATCTGACTTTTGGAGATGCTTCACTTGACTGTAGTGAGGGTGATTTTATAAATTCAAGGCTTTTCGAATTGTCTTGAACTTCTTGATGAACAGGATGAATGTTTAGTCTTTACGACTTAGGTGCATCCTTATCTTTGTCTCCGGTTCCCGGAGATGCTTTGCTGGCAGAGGAACTTCCGAGGGAAGCTGAACCGGAGGATGCTGCGCCTGAAGTTGCTGCATTAGAAGCGGTTGCCCCAGGGTTAGCTGTGCTTGTCCCAGTTGTTCCTCCTGTGTGTGCAGAAGTTGCATTAGCAGGACGCGGAGCATTAACGCTGCTTGCACTAACATTTGCAGTGGCAGGTTGAGCCTGAACTTCCCAATGGAACGGTTCGAAATTGGAATTAGGATCTACCCAAGATGGTTTCTTGGAAGCGTAGATAATAAACGGAGCAACGACAACGATAATTGCACCGATAATTAGTACGGAGAACCAAACGGTGTTGCTACCGGTAGAAATCTGGCTGGGCGGGATGAAGCTAAGAATAAAGGCAAGTAATGATCCGCAGAAGCCAAGACCGCCAACAAACCACATCAGGCCGTTGCCGGATTTACCGATACGGAACGGACGGTTGAGTTTCTTCATCTTATAACGCAATGCGATAGCTCCGGAGAACATCAACAGGTACATAATCAGATAAAGAATAACTGTCAGCTGTGACAGAATTTGATAGAAACTCTGTACGGAAGGCATAACAACAAACAACAAACTTAATACGGTTACGGCGATACCCTGTACGAATAAGATATTCTTCTGTACACCCAGCTTGTTTGTTTTCTGGAAGAACGGAGGCATATAACCGGCTTTACCTACGGCAAATATACCTTTGGACGGACCGGCAACCCATGTCAATACACCAGCCAATACACCGAAAGCAAGAGCGACCGCAATGATTGGTGACAACCAGGAAGCATGAATATATTTGAAATAGTTGTCGAAACCGACGAGCAGGCTTTGAGTCAGGTTGATGTCTTTAGCAGGGATAATCACACCTAATGCGAAAGTACCCAGAACGAAGATCAACACTGTGATAAGCGCACCGATAAATACGGCTTTCGGATAGTTTTTAGAAGGGTTATCTACGTCTTTTACGTGGATACCGCCCATTTCCATACCGGCATAAAACAAGAAGATACTGGCAGCAAGAACGACATTATCGAAGTTGGTAAAGTCGGGGAAGAAGCTACTGTTGAAATCCATATTGGAATGTCCGCCCGTTGCCAGATAAATGATTCCTAAGATAATCAACAATCCGGCCGGGATAATGGTACCGACCATACCACCGATTTTGGCTACTTTACCTACCCAGCTCATACCTTTCAGGGAGATGAAAGTGGCCAGCCAATAGATGATAAGTACGACGACGAGCGTATAATACTTATTGTTTGCCAATGACATGTCATGTACGTCATTCATTCCGATGAAAGCAATAGATACGGCACCAAACGTTAATACCGTCGGATACCAGATCGTACTTTCGATCCATTGCACCCAGATGGCGAGGAATCCCAGTTTCTTGCCGTAGGCCTCGCCTACCCACCGGAACACACCACCCTGCTTATCCTGAAACATCGCTGCCAACTCGGCTGCAACGAGCGATGTAGGGATTAGAAAGACAATAGCTGCAAAAAGATAATAGAAGGCCGAACTCATTCCGTATACGGCCTCGGCTGGTAGTCCACGCAAGGATACTACTGCCGTAACATTCATGATAGCCAGGGTAAACACACCCAGCTTCACTGCATTTTTAATATTCGCCATAAGTTAAGGTTTTAAGTGAAAAATATTTTAAAGTCAGTGTTATAACAACATTTTGCGTGAGATGTTTCCGCAATCTCTTTCAAAGTTCGTTAATTAACATCCCCGAAATGGGAGATTGTAACCCCGGATTTACTTCTTCCGAAACAATCGCTTTCTCCAATTGTTTTTAAGCAATCTAAATTATAAATGAATCATTTTATTATAAACTAAGTAGTTATGAAATCAGCGCTTTCAGATTTTATTTTCGGAAAAAAGGGGATTTATGGTATTCTTCACATTATTATATTAATAATGTCTCTTTTTCTGGTTATCAGTATCTCGGTGGATACTTTTAAGGGAATTCCGTTCTATACACAGTCTTCTTACATGAAGGTACAGCTATGTATCTGCCTTTGGTTTCTTTTCGATTTTGTGTTGGAGTTCTTTTTGGCAAAACATAAAGGACGCTATCTGCGGACACACTTTATCTTTTTATTGGTGGCTATCCCTTATCAGAATATCATCGCATATTATGGATGGACGTTTTCGGATGAGATTACCTACCTGCTTCGTTTCATTCCTTTATTAAGAGGAGGATATGCGCTTGCTATTGTGGTCGGCTGGCTGACTTACAACCGGGCTTCGAGCCTGTTTGTCTCTTATCTGACGATGTTGCTGGCAACAGTTTATTTCTCCAGTCTGGCATTTTTTGTGCTCGAGCATCGGGTAAATCCATTGGTGAATGATTATGGAGATGCCTTGTGGTGGGCTTTTATGGATGTTACTACCGTGGGGTCGAATATTATAGCGCAGACCGTGACCGGGCGCGTGCTTTCCGTTTTGCTGGCCGCCTTGGGTATGATGATGTTTCCTATCTTTACGGTTTATATTACAAATCTGATTCAACAATCCAACAAGCGTAGAAAGCAATATTACGAAGAGGAGGAACAACAGAAAAAGGCTTCCGCCCAAAAGGAATCGGCAGAAAAAGCTGTCGTACAGAAGGTTAATACATAATATGCTTGTGTGGCGGATAAAAACAGATAGAATGAGAGTAATTGTAATGTGTTGAAAATCAGCTTAGAAATACTTTTCTTAATAGTATTATTACTTTTCTTTATAAGCATGGAAGGAAAAGGGGAGGAAAAGTGGAATAACTTTCTATCTTTGTAGAAAAGAGACAGAGGCAAACAGTTGTTAGTTGTTGTCTATAAATGAATAAGTTCCACCTTATCCGGGTGAATAATAGTGACACTGATATGCTCATTTTAATTACTGGAGTTGCATAGGGGTAAATTTAATTTGTTGTATTTGATAATTAATACCGTTTGTATTGAAAATACTGGTGGGAGATCAAGCGGGAAATCAATGGGATAAGGAGGAATAGAAAAAGGTTACTATCGGGAGATAGTAACCTTTACCTACT
>ERZ837487.1721-NODE-1721-length-25175-cov-4.171338_pt1 | contig 25175 bp, 15 predicted proteins | sample MGYA00519911_ERZ837487 | MGnify/ENA primary metagenome ERZ837487 (study PRJEB31850, sample SAMEA3708818) | human gut metagenome | biome: human gut; feature: human-associated habitat; material: faeces | place: China | collected 2014 ... | reverse complement strand
GACAAATTAGGTATCAAAATATGCCGAACCGCGAATCTGTGAGGCCCTTATATCATCGTCATGAATGACGGTGTTTTACGGGCCCTGTTGATAAAAAGGCGAGAGGCTTTTCACACCTCTCGCTTTAAGTTTGGCCTTGACCTCTAGGGCCACCCAAGGAAAATACTACAAAAATTAGTGACTAAAAGCGGAATCTTGCCTCGAGCTTAAAAAGATGATCCTGCTTGCCTTTTGCACCGCCGATGAACCCGTAGCCGGCTCCGAAAGTTGCTCGTCCTTTTTCTGCTTGGACGCCAATGCTTACCTTGGTGCCGAACTTACCGGAGAACTCTCCTTCAACACTGTCCGATGCACCGTAGCCGTTTGTAAGCTTGGTCTTTACCTTTGTGTCACCGAACTGCGGAATAAGAGAAACATCGGCTTGCGGTCTGACAACCCAACCCGAGGCTGTCGAAAGGTCGGCCCTGACTGCTAAACCGATTGGCATTTGGAACGTGTTTGCAGAATCGACTTTATTGCTCCAAATCTTCTTTCCCTTGACTTTGGTGTCAAATTTATCGGCTTTGGACCATACATAACGAAGGCCGGCGTGCGGAACGACAGATGTCTTTCCTACGGGAATGGAACTTTCGACTCTTGCTGAAACGCTAAAGAGGTTGCTCTTAACATCCGCCTCTGCTTTTTCAATACCTGCAGCATTAACGTGCTGGGAAATATCGGAAGAGTTGTGCATCCAACTCAGCATTCCGATAAGGTTAAGTTTTTCAAGAGGGGCATAAGCACCGTAAGCGTGCAAACCGAACGAGTCGTACTTGTTCTTTGTCTTGGTCACATTGCCTAAAGAATCCAGAGATCCGTGGTTGTAGCTGAAAGCGCCTCCCAGAACAATCGGTTTTCCTTCAAGCTTACGGTCGAAACCCATGACAAAACCGAACGAGTTTGTATCGAAGCCGTGCTTGCTCAAGCCGGAAGAACTAAGACTCTTGAACTTCTGCTTGCCTCCTTTCAGGTCAATCCAGAGATCGGTTCCTCGATCTTCTTGGCGCATCAAACCGTTCAGGAAAGCGTCTCCCGCCATCGACAAACGACTGTCAAGAGAATCTACCGCTGTGTTTAGGTCTTGCAGCGATACGGCAGAAGCACCGCCGGCTGTGAGGATATTCGCTGCGGAATTAAGAAGCTCTGTCTTATTCGCAACGGAAAGTTCTTTTTCCTTAAGAACGTTAAATGCAAAACCTTCTTCGGCTTTCTTGATTTCGCTGTTGGCGATATTAGGAATGATCAGATCCGGATAAACGGTCCTTACGTCAGAGAGGGTTGCTTGAACGCGAATCTGAGAAGATTCATTCACAAGCTCAAGTTTCCAATTGACGCCCGTACCGTCTTGAGACAAGGCAATCAATTTCTCGCCTGTCCAACCGCCCGTCCAGCCGTTGGCATCCGTGTTGCCGGTTGTGTCATAACCTTTGACGATAGTGTATTCACCAGAATCCTTGAGGTTGCCAAGAACCAGAGTCGCGGTCGGATCTACGGTAACTTTGGCATTTTCGTCGTTTGCGGTAAATGCGCTCTTTCCGTTGATGAGGATAGAGGAGTCAATGACGGTTGTTGATCCTTTTCCGAAAACAAGGCTGCCGTTGCTGAGATCGGCATGATCCTCCTCACTTGTCCACGTACCGTTTCCTACAGCGATACCGCCGGCGGAAGTTGTAGTGATGTTTTGTGTAACGGTCAGGCGTCCTGTTCCAATCGGAGCACCGATGCCGGCTGCAAAATCAAGAGAGTTGGCACCAAGTCCCAGGTCGCCGTCTTCCTTTACAAAGTAAGGATTGTTCAATTTCGAAACCTTTGCAAATTCAGCTTTGCTGTAGGCATTTTCAGATGCAGACTTCAGCATTGAATTTTTACCCACGACAATCGAGGTTCCCGTCACATCAGCATTTGCCACTTTGAGTAAGCCTCCTGTGACGTTAAAGATTGCATCTTTGACAATCAGGTTGGCTACCGCCATCTGTGCTTTGTTTTCGAAAAGACCTTTGTTTACTGCAAGGCTATTCCATTCGGAAGTTCCTTCGTTGTAGAACTCAGCTCCTTCACCGACGGTAAGAGCGTTGCCCTTGTCCTTTCCGAGGTTCGCGTAGAAGGCGTCTTTGCTGATTTCGAGCGTGCCGAAAGAAGCGCTTCCACGATTTTCCAGATTGCCGAGCAGCTTGGCATCGGCAGAAGAGGCGTTAAGAGTGCCATCGTTTACTGCAGCGGTTGAAGCCGCGACCGTGAATCCCGATTTCGCTTCCAACGATCCTTTGTTATCAAGCGTGCTTCCTTCATTGATTTCGATATTTTCCCAAGAGGAAGCGCCAGAGTTGTGAAGAATACCGTTGAGAACCAGAGTTTTTCCGTTTGTGTTGCCTGAATTGACCAATTCTCCGTCAGGGGAAATCTCGGCAGACCCGACAGTGAGGGATTTGTTGTTAGTGAGGTGTCCGGAAATCTCCAAACCTTCGGCAACATTGAATGTCCCGGCATTGGAAAGCTCACCGGAAACAGAAACGTTAGCAAAAGATGCTTTTCCGCTTTCCGAATTCTTAAACACTCCGGCGTTATTCAGCAATGAAGCGTTGACAGTTCCGCTGTTTTCGAAAACGGCCTGTGCCTTGTTGGTCAAAACGTTGCTCTTGGTTTTACCTTCATTATGGAATGAGCCTTCGTTGATTGTTTCTGACAGTGCTGAAGTATCAAAAAGAGCGTTTGCTTTATTGGCAACAGTTCCCTGCTGGACGAAAGAGGCTGCGGTTCCTGCGTTATCTTCCAGTTCGAGTTTTCCTTTGTTTGTCAGGGTCCCATTTTTATTAACATTGAGGATATTAACGTGCAGCAAAGCGTTGGAAGCAATGTCAGCTTTACCGCTCAAGTCAACATTCCAAACAGCAAATTCTCCGTTCTTGAAGTTCAATGAGCCTTTTTCTTGGAGTTCGGCTGAGTTGATCCAGCCCACGGATGGTGTATCAGCTCCGTGCGTTCCAAGAGTGAAAGTTCCTTCTGTAACGCAAACGCGGCCTCCGTCAGAGGAATCCTTCAGGAGTTTTCTTGTTTCATCCCGGTAGGAAGCGTCAGGAATAGAACTGACAGAGTTGCCAACCAAGACCAATTCCTTACCACCCGCAATAACCACAGAGTCAGCTGAAGCGATGTCTTTGAATCCCATGCTCGCATCAAAATGCTGACCGGAAGCAGGGGATGATCCGCCGACCTGCAAAGAAGAAACGGGAGATGTCTCGTCAGCGCCGTTATAGAGCGTGACTGTATTGAGAACGACGGGAGCTGAATTCGATGCTAACTGTTTCGCGCTTTCAATATTGAAAACACCGGCCAGCGTGCCTAAGAAGTTAACAGTAATACTCTCAAGTCGTCCGTAAACTTTTTGAAGTTCTTTTGCAACGCTCGAAACAAGTTCTGCTGAATAATGGGCGTCATCAATAACGAGGTTGCCGCTCTCAAACGAAAGGCCGCTGCCGATGGAAGATTTGACGGCTCCGACAGAAGTGGAAACCAGAGTGCCCACCGGGAGTTCAACCGTTTGGCCGGGAGCGGAGGCGTCAATCTTAATGGCCTCACTCGTTGCGCCTGTGAAAAGTTGATTGCTGGAAGTTTGAAGGGCACCGCCTTTCAAATTGATAGTGGGTTTGTTGCCGTTTAAGCTGATTTTGTCTACATCAAAAACCGAGCCGGAAGCAATGTTAACCACGGTTTCGCTTGTGATTTCATCTGCAATAAGCTGTGTCAGAGAATCTTTGTACTGATTCTTTGTATCCGGAGAGTCAGAGTCATTGATGGGCGGGACGCTGTTTAACCCGGAAATATTGTAGGTGTTGTTTCCGAGCGTTCCTCCAATATCGACGGCGTTGATTGTTCCAGCAAGAAGGTTAAGAGTGGAGGATGTGAACCAGCCGTTTTGTGTCGATATTCCGTTCTTGCCGTGTTGAGTATAAGTAACTCCTTGCGCCTGAAGATTATTGGCTTTAATGGAGCCGTTTTCTTCTACAGTGATAGAACCCCCGTTGGCGTTGAGATTCGCGGCATTGAGGGAGCCGTTTTCTACGGTGATCGAGGCTCCATCGGAATTAAGCGTTGAAGCGCTCAAAGGGTTCCGGCTGATTACGATTTCCGAACCTTTTTCAGCACTAAGAGCGGAAAGATTGGAATCTACGTAAGAAATGAATTTTCCTGTAGAGGAAAGAACCAGTTCCGGAGTTCTGATGCCGCCGGCATTTGCTAGGCTCCCACTGACAGTGATAGCCGAATTGCTCTGAATCGTGCCTCCGTTGTCAAACGTATCTTCTTTATCGAGGAAAGAAGTCCCGTCTTCGAGTGAAAAGGTTCCTGTGTTATTTGTAGTCTTTGCAGAATAATAAGAATTGACGGCAATAACTCCGTCGTTGTTTACTTCCTTAGCCTTGAGAGTCGTTGCCGAAAGGGAACCGTCGGTTAAAGTCTTCACAGAAGCATCCGGGCTTGAAAAGTCGCTCAAAAGAACATTGCCTTTGCTGACTGTTAAAGACTCTGCTTTCAGAGAACCGTTACGAAGATCCAAGGCATCCGATTTGTTGGCAAAATTGAAATCAACATTCTTAGTGCTTAAAGAACCCGAATTCATTTTCAACGAGTTGACATCTTTCAAGCTCAGAAGATTCTTTACTGTGGTTGTCCCGGCATTCTCAAAAGTAGAACCGGTTTCCAAAGCTAGATCGTAAAATTCCGCAGCATTGTTGTTCTTAAAAGTACCCGAAATTGTGGAGGGACTGGTTGAGCCGGAACTAAGCTTAATATTACCGTCGTTTGTGAGAGTTGAACCGGCTTCTGAAATCAATGCTGCGAGTGTTGTGACAGCCCCTTGGCGGTTTTCGAATGTTCCGCTGTCTTTCCCATCATTACCGTCTGTTTTCAATAACAAACTTTGGAGAGCAAGAGCAGAGCTTTCATTTACGAGATCTCCTGTTACATTAGCGTTTCCTGTTACAGTCAGCGTGCCCTTATTTGTGAGGGCGCCTCTTATTTTTAAGTTGCTGCCCCCTATTGAATTACCTTCAATGTTAAGTTCATTGACTACTAATTCGGCACCTTTCTGATTTACGGAAGGAATGTCGGCTAAATTGGCGTGTGCGCCCTCTCTAAGAGTCAAATTACCGATCCGGGCTGAACGTTGATTTTCAAGATATCCGGAAATATCAACTTTTTCAGCTGTCAACTCTCCTAAGTTAATTATTTCAGCTTGATGTAAATTGGGCCGGGCCATTTCCACATTCGCAATATGCAGTTTTCCTGAATTCTGTAAAAAGCCGAGGACATCCAGATAGAGGTTATCAACTGAGACGTCGGCAGATTTATCTACATAAACACCACCGCTGAGCGAGGATACTTGGGTGTAAATTTTTCCTACAGTAAATACTCCGTTTCTGAATCGTAATTCTCCTTCGGGGGAGACATTGTGCATTTTGTCAGGATTCATGCCGACATAAACTGAGTTAATGGTGCCTTTGGTAGGTGCAAGGGTTTCCTGATTCCCGATGATTAACTTCGACTTGTCAAATGTTGAATTTTGCCCGTAAATGGAAACAGGGCCGTCAGCTAAAAGAATTCCGTCAGTTGACCCTACTAAAGTAAGACTGTTCCCATCATTGATATAAAGACCGTTTGGAGTACCGGTAACATTCTTGTAGATGAGATTGCTTTGCGTTAAAACGTTTGCCTCCTGCTTCATGAATCTGTCTATTTGGCCAATTACAAGAGCATCTCCGGCATAAGTTCCCAAAGAGGTGTTGTTGACGAGTGTTTGGTCCCATCCGTCAGCGAAAGCGGTTTCCGAGATAACGGGTAAGGCGCAAAGAAGGCATAAAGCGAGAACTGTCTTATTGAGTTTGCAAAAATGGATGGCTCTGGATTGCTTTGTTAAAGTCGTACTGTTTTTCCCGTTAGCGTGAGAATTAGAAGCTTCGGATACAGCTACAAAGCAGGAACGGGTCCAGCTCCAAATGGATTTGTAAATTTTGTTCATAAAATTTCCTTGGACTTGATGGGATACGTTATTGAGACAGTGGTGTTCTGCCGTCAATGATCAATATATTTAGTAAGTAGCCCGGATCAGTTTGAAAATAAATTTAAGGGCGCAGCACTACGGAATTTGAACACTTCTATCCGTTCGCCGGTTCTATGTATCCCTCGAATAACAGAACCAACTAAACTTTCCGCCTTGATTAATCGCACATGAACCAGCGAGAAGGGCGATCCCAAATCGTCTCGTTATAAGAGTCTGCACGGGAGCTGATTGCAGTAGGATCAAAAGAACCGCGGCGGTTGGCCTTTTCGAAGATTCTTACTTTGATGCGACCGTTGGCTGAGTCTTCGATGTATCCCTTGTCCAGGTATCTCTGTGAGGGATGTACACCTGTTGCAACTTTTCTGCAAACCATTGCTCCGATGCTTTCTTTTTTCAGCATCTGTTCTGTCTGGAGCTTTCTCTCAGAAGCCGTAAGGAACCCCAACGACCCTATGTAATTGATCCAAACCGGGTCATTGGCTGTTTTGTTTAGAGGAGGAGCAATAACAACGAAGGCAATTGCCGGTCTAACTACTCCATTAAAGTCTTTTCCCGTTGGTTTTATTTTTGCCCAGAACAAAGCCCTGTCTTTGTTGCTTTTATCTACGCACCATCCGTCTATGAAATACCCTCCGTCATTGCTACAAATGACATCGAATTGATCCGTTAGGAATTTTTCCTCAAAGTTAGGATTGTTGCCTAAGCTGTAGGGGTCATCTTTGCCTAGAGATGCCAATTTATTCCTGATGGCGAAACTCTTTGAGTATTCTCTGTGAGAAGGGTAATTTTTAACCACGAGGCCATCAGTACCCAAGCCAAATGGATCTACCCATAGATTTGTTGTTTGACTGTAGTTTTTATAAAGAAATTGAGCATGAGCTATGGGGTCAACAGTGCTGTTGACAGTTATAGCAGTTTGGGGGGGGGTAAATTAGAACATCCTATTAAAACCAACCCGCTCATTAAAAGAATTGCGTTCTTTTGTTCCATATTTTTCTCCCAAAAGTGAGGTCGTAGAGTTTTAACGACAGAATCAGAAAAGCAGAAATCTTTAAAGAAAATCTGCAGTGTCCTCGGGATTTATTGTTATGTTTTCATTATCAGCTTTTTCCGCCGAAGCAACGGTATCAGGGCTTTGACGCCGGTTATCGAAAACCCGCAACTCTTCAGTTATTAATTCTTTACGGTCCAAAAGTCCCTTTTGTTTTTTCTCTGTTTCAGAAAATCCAAATCCGCGCATTTATTAGGCAGATCGCTTCAGTTTTCTTTCCGACAATGTTAGGAAAGAAGATTTCATTTTGAAAACATGGAACGAGTAAAAATCCCAAGACACGCGGATGAGCCGCCGCACCTCTTGTTATGGTCTGTTGATGAGATAGCACCGATTCTTCTTGGAATGTGCATTGGAATCATGGTCAGACAGATGCTTCTTTGTATGCTCATCGGCCTCTTTATGACCAGTCAATATAAACGTGTCAGAGATAACAACCCTGACGGTTTCTTTCTGCATTATTTGTATTGGTACGGAGTTCCTGTTTGCAAAAGTAAACAGTTTGTTAATCCGTTTATCAGGAATTTCATACCATGAACATTAACAACTTCAAGGAAAGTTGGACGGGTCTTCAAAGCGAGTCTAAGTTCTATAAAAGGCTTTGCTTAGGGCTTGTAGGGGCAAATATTCTGTTGGGATGTTTTCTTTTTACCAAAGAAACAATAGTTGTCCTTGAGCCTTGGACGCTGACGCAAACTGCACAGCTTGAGCAAAAGAAGGCGACCAGAAACTATAAAGAGGCTTGGGGTTTGGCGGTTGCCGAATTGATGGGCAACATTACTCCTTCCAATGTTGACTTTGTGGTGGAGCGATTAAAGCCTTTGCTTGATCCGTCCATTTATAACGATACCGTCAGGGGAGCCCTTGAACAGGCACAGTCCTTGAAAGAAGACCGGATCTCTCAGTCTTTCATGCCGCGCACAGTCGAATATGAAGCCTCAACAAACAAAGTTTTCGTTAAAGGGAATTCATATACGACGGGTGCTTCCAACTACGTCAACGGAGATGAAGAAAAGGGCATCAGAAAAGAGATGACGTTCGAGTTTGTAATTGACGTAAACCACTATCTTCCTCTCTTCAAACAAATTTCCGTTTATTCCGGTACAGCCCGTACAGGCAAAGTTTTAAGACGCATGGAGCAGGCGCAGAAGCGTCAGCAAGAGCGTGAAGCAAAGCAACGTGAAAAGGAAAATCAATAAGATGCTGAACAAAAAAATTGTATCTGCGCTGCTCGGATTGACTTTTACTACCGTTATCGGCGGAACCTCTTTAGCTTCCAACGGAGCTTCTTTAGATGAAAACGACATACCTGCGGTTCCCAACGGTGTGAGAAGGACCAATATCTCCGGCAATGTTGATTCTGCGATCAAAGATGCCCAGACAAGAGTCAAAAGCAGCCAAGCCAATCGCGTTTTGAAAATCAATAATGCTACGAGAATCGCGCTGACGCCCGGGCAAAATGAATTGATCCCCATTGCGATCAATATGACTAACCGAATCGTGACACCCTTTAGGAATCCTGAGATTATCTCGACTTCACTGACGGGTGGGAGTGCAAAAAGCGGGAACTGCGGAGAAATCTGCGTAAAAGGAAACGTGATTTACGTTTCCACCGATAAAAGCACACCTTCTTCTATGTTCATTACGGAACAAGGTTCGGAAGAACAGGCTTTGTCCGTCACCATGATTCCTCGGGAAATACCGCCCAGAGAGGTATTTTTGGAGATTGCCGGAGGTTCGGCAGCTCAATTAAACAAGAATCCCGGCATGGTCGCAAACGACTCAATGCGCGAGGATAACTACGAAGCAGAAAGCTTTGAGCGCTCAATGCCGTATGTGGAAACAATACGGACGATGCTGCGGGAAGTGGCTTTGGGAAAAATCCCGTCCGGCTACTCATTAGGTTCGGTCCGAGGTGCAAGAAACATTCCGAGCTGTAAGCAGCCCGGACTTGCTTTTGACTTTTTAAACGGCCAGAGACTTACAGGCCACAACCTCGATATTTACGTCGGTACCGCAAAAAACATAACGAAAGAAACCATCATTTTTGAAGAGACATCCTGCGGTAACTGGGGAGCTGCGGCAGTTGCAACATGGCCATTACATGTATTGAACCCTGGCCAGTCAACAGAAGTTTATGTGGTGATGAAAGAGGCTCGAAAGATTATCGAGGCCCCCGAAAGACCCTACTTAATCAGACCTCAATTCAACAACCGCTAAGGGAGAGCAAAGATGGTAGAAAAAAAGAAATCTTTCTCAGAGCTTAGTCCGGGTAAAAAACGGTTGTTTGCTTTATTGGGAGCAGCGGGAGTCGTCATAATCTTCGCCGCCGCCTCCGAGATGTTGTTTTCCCCTGCTAGTAAAGATAAAGCTCCGAAGAACGACGTTCAGAGAAATGTCCTTACCGATACGAATACCAGACAGCTTGGTATTGATGGGTTAAGCGCTTCCGTTCAAAGAATGCGCCGTGAAATTACAGAACTTTCCAATTCACTTGGAAAATATATGGAATCTCAGGAAGCGCAACAAAAAAATCGTAATTTGGAGCTGGATAAAGAACTCGCAAGTATCAAAAAAGATATTCGCGAAATGAAGGTTCAGTCTGAGAATACAAACTCTCAGCTTAGACAGGATATTCGAAGAGCCGAACAAAACAACCAGCAGCGCGGTTCGAATACCAATCGCTCCGGAGCAAGAAACGAAAAAGAACCGAAAGCGCAGAGTGACCGCGAACGCAGATTTTCCTCCGGAACGAGTTCAACCGGCATACGATCAAATCGCGGAGTGACGGATCCTACTGAACTTTTCAGCTCTGTGAATACTGCACAGACTCAAGCACCTGCACCCAGATCATCTGTAGAGGAGGATTCGGAAGAAGAGGAGACAGTGGTTGAAAAGACAAAGCCTATGACGATTCATGTCATCAATGCGGCTCCTCCCGAAAAAGTTAAACGCGAAAGGGCTAATCGAATTAAAGAAAAGAGCGAAGCCGCACCCAAAGAAATCGAGTTTTATATGCCTACAGGCTCGATCATTTCAGCAATGCTCTTAAACGGCATTGACGCTTCGACATCTACTTCTGCCAGAAGCGAACCGATGCCGGCTCTTTTGAGAGTGGAGAAAGAAGCGATTTTGCCGAACCGTTTTACCAGTGACATCAAAGACTGCTTCGTACTCGTTAGCGGTCACGGAGATTTGTCCAGCGAAAGAGCGTTCTTGCGAGGTGAATACCTTTCTTGCGTCAGAAACGACGGAGCCGTTCTGGAGACTAAGTTTCCGAGTTACGTCGTAGGCGAAGACGGTAAAGCGGGCATGAAGGGACGACTGGTAAGCAAACAAGGTCAGATGATTGCCCGAACCCTTATTGCAGGATTTGCCTCGGGGGTCTCAAAGGCTTTTGATGTAACGCCCGTATCTGTCTTGGATACAACATCAATCGGAGGATCGGTTCAGTATCAAAACAATTTCAACTCCGGGTTGGCTCGCGGTGCAGCGGCCCAAGGCGCTTCTCAAGCGCTTGAAAAGGTGGCTGACTTCTACATCAAGATGGCAGAGCAAATATTTCCTGTCGTGGAAATCACCGCCGGACGAAGAGTCGATATTGTCGTGACGAACGGAACAAAGCTGCGACTGAAGAATCTGAATGAATTGAGTGATTCCAACACCTCAACTCCAACGGTACAAACGAATCCGGTTATTCGTGCGGGAGCAACAAGATGAGAGACAAGACGAGAATCAGTAGAAAAGAATACGACCGTATCTTCCTGAATAACATGTGGATTTTGCTCGGTTTGGCGATGTGCTTCTTAATCATGATCTTGATAGGTTTTTCTTTGTTGATAGGACCCAGATCGCATCATGGAGTTTCTGAATCTCAGCAGCCTCATACAGTGTTGCAGAGCGATCAAAACTTGTCGGAAACGAACGATGGAAAACCAACAATCCTTCAGGGAGAACAAAAATGAGAAGAACAGTTTTGGCTATAGCCTCGCTGACTTCTGCATTTTTACTGTCAGGGTGCTCTTATTTAAATGTAGGAGAAGAAAATTTCTCCTGTTCCGGTATGCCCGGTGATCCGAAGTGCATGAGCACAAGTCAGATGTACCAATATTCCGTCAACGGCGGCGAAAACGGTTATGTCTTATCAGGAAGCGGCGATAAAACCAATGTAGTGTTTGGGTCAGCAGGTAAGGAAAAGGAAATTTATGCCCCTTACACAACAATGCAGAAAACTCCGGCCGGCGTTGAAACTGACGGTCAGGTGATCGTAGGCGATGACATCATTGTGCAGAATTTCGTCACGCCGAAACTTCCTTATTCGCCTGTACCAGTGAGGACACCATCAATGGTCATGCGTATTTGGATCGCGTCTTATACGGATTTGAACGGAGACTTAAATGCTCCCGGTTACGTATATACGGAAATCGAGCCTCGCAAGTGGATTATGAATCCCGCACAGGTGAAAAACAGCTCGAATTTCCAGCCGCTGGTAAAGAAAATTCCTGTACAGCGAACCGCAACTTCATCAACTTCGAATGAACGCAGACAGGCAGAGAACATTTCGAATCCGCCCACTGTCAACAATCTCGAACTTTTAAAGCAGAACAGATCACATTAATTTCATAGGAGAGTAATCAATGAAAGCCTCAGCAACAAACCGACTTTTGAGTCTTTTACCATTGTTAGGCGTATGCTTCATCGTCGGATGCGCCGTTTTCGCTCCGGACGTTTACGCAGGTGACGGAGGTCAGGAATTTGAAGACGTTTGGACAACATTAAAAGACTGGACGCAAGGCACATTAGGAAGAATTATTGCCATCGCCATTGTTTTGGTCGGTGTTATTATTGGCGTTGCCAGACAGTCACTTATCGCATTTGCTATTTGTATCGCAGGTGCAATGGGACTTTATCAGGCCCCGACGATTATTGAAGCATTACTGACCGCCGACGGAGCGGAAATTATCAATCATTATGAAGTTGTTTCTTTCGACACAACGGAAATAACAGTTCGATAGACAACTTAAGTCCAGCTTGTGGACGGGACATTTCGCTCATCTTGCAGAACTTCGCAAATTCTTCTTGTGACCTATTGTTCCGTCCATTTCTTTTTCCTTTTTTTTCTGTGCATCAAATTTGACGGTTTTGCCCCATTTTTCTGCGTGAGCCTCATTTTTTCCTCGATATCCTACTCATAAAGAATAATTTTCTGGGGGAAAGATGAGTAACAATAGTTCGATAACACTATTTCATCCCAATATTGGTACAAAAATTTTATTGACCGGATTTCTCCATGCCTTTTCGGTCAGCAGGTTTAATCCATCCCCCTGGATTAACCAAAAGTCTGCTGACAGAAAGACATTTTCGCGCCTGCAAAAACGACCCCATCTATCATCCTCGGCCCATTCCTCGGGCAACCAAAATATCCTTGGATGTTTTTCGGAAGTGCTGTCTTCGGCGACAGCGGCGCTGTTTTCTATTCCTTTTTTAGCCGCCAGCTGGGAGAAATTATGAGAATCAACAACAAAGAATATCCCAACGTTTCACTGAGCGTCGTCAGTGACAGAAAAGAGCCCGGACTGACGGGCATGAAGAAGATCTGCCTCTACGAAGCCACGATCAAATGCGGAAAACAAATTCAAAAAATGCGTTCCGAGCATTTAGGCGAGCTTCAAAGCTGGATCGAGCGGGAGGTGGAGCCGAAGATGACCACGTAAAAGTTTAGACCCGAGAGCTCACGGCCACTTTAACGAGTGGACGGCTTCTTCCTTGGCAGGACAAAGAAGCCCTCGGGTCAATCGAATTTTAACTTGTCCTGCCCCGCACGAAAGAGCGGTGATCGTATTTCTTTCGTTCATAACGTGAGCAACAGTCCTGCCAAGATTTGTGAAGAAATCGTTATGAACAACAAAAAAAAATCCCGAGAAGACGGTTTCCCGAAAAGCGGAAGCCTAGGAATTCTGCGCCCATTTTTCCTCCCCTCGGTTTACGAAAAGGCTTTTGAGTTTTGAAAACCTTTTCTTAAACCAATGACAAATCCTATAGGAGGAAAACATGGCAGAAGTAATTCACATTCAACGAGTAACTATCCATCTCAAGAACGGAACAAATCTGGACATTGATCTTAAAGCTGAAGAATCGCAACAGATCAACCCGCAGATTGCCGCTTTCCAAGGTGTCTTAGCAGACCCCGAGTCCCAAGAGAAAGTTTTTACGTTTCAGGGCATTCGGGGCGTCAGCTGGATTCGCATCAAAGAAGTAGTCGCTTTCGATGCTGTCCCTCTCATTTTTACGCCGGCTGAAAAAGAACCGGCACAGACGGCTCAGACCAAATAAATAGCACAACTCGAGGAGGATCTATGAACAAAATCTTTAAAAAAGTCTGGAATCGGAAACGGGGGTGCTTTGTCGCTGTTTCCGAAGCCAAGACGGCTGCAAGCCAGAACGCTGGAAAAGCGGCAGTTATCACAGTCGGTCTAGCACTAGCCCTTGCATCGACGCCTTCATACGCTATTTATAAGCATATTTATGCTGGAGAATCAACAGCCGGACAGAACCTAGACTATGCCGAACAGGATTATTCATTAAATTTGCACGGCAATTACACCGTTGGTGCGGGTTCCAATGTTTCTTGGTCTGTTCGAGGAAAAGCATCTTTTAATATCGGGCCAGACAACACCGTTACTACAGTAAACGGAAATCTTTTACTTCATTCATGGCACAGTGAAGATTTAGGGCATTTTACTTGGGACAGATCAAATTCCATTCTGGTTAATAGCACCGGCTCTCTTTATATCGGTGACTACGACGAAATCGGCAACCTTACCCGAGGCGGAACTGACAAAAGCAATAACCTTACAGAATTTAGGTTGAAGGACTCTTCGTCCATAACTATCAATGGAAGAGGCTTCTCTAACACAACCTTTGTTCAAGAAGGCAACAGCGTTCTTTCTGTCAACGGCTCCGGGATGGTTTTTGACGGACCCTTCCATATCAATGGAAATTCACGCGTTGACGTCCACAACAATCTTCAAACCCGCAGCAATACTTACATGACCGGGGGTACTATCAATCCATATGGTAATTGGATAAATACCGGTTCATTTAATTTGCAGGGCGGGAATGTCAATGCCGGAAACGGCAGCCTTATTAACAACGGAACTGTGACGCAAACCGGCGGAAACTTTTCCTCTAAGTTAACAGGCAGCGGCACCTATAACTATAACGGCGGTTCATTTAATGCCTCCAAAGTTTCGGGAGATATCGTCGTCAATATCGCTTCCGGTCTAGGGGCTTCTACATCGAACTTTGAAGGCGGAAACATCAACAACCGAGGAACTTTAACTGTCAACGGTGGCTGGTATAAGAATCTCAACAATTACGGTACTGCAAACTTCAACGGCAATGCAACAATTGCCAAAACCACTAACTACGGGACTATCAATAGTTATGGTGCAGTTAATTTCACGGATAAGTTAAATACTTCCGGAACGCTCAACACACATGACGGGGTGTGGTCTTTCGGGCCTTCCGGTGTTTTGGCAGTAAGCGGTGGAATTGTCCAAACCAACAACTCATTTAACGTCTTCGATTCATTAGGGACAACTGCTCAACAAGAACTTCATTATGTTGGATTGAATTCGGTTTTACCGCAAGAAGTTAAATCCAGTTTGAATGATTTCTTCACTAAGTATGCTCCTGGTTCTATTGCTCAGAAGCTAATTAATCATGCCTCGTTTACGGGTGGAAAAGTGGTTGTCACCGGAGTGGAACTCACTCAAACACAAGCTGACGATCTGAAAAAGGCATTTAAAGACAAGTTTGGAGGTAATACAGCTCTTGAGTTCCAAGGAACGATCTCGGGCGTTTCACATGATGATAAGTTGACCGTCGCAAAAACCAACGAGCTTTACGACAACGTTGAGCATCTTCGCGATGTGATTTTCGTTGACAGAAACTTGGAAGGTGAAAACGGAGCAATTGTTGTCGGCAATTCTGGTTTACGAAACAACACCGGGTTCACAGGCATCAATGAAGCAACCGGCACGACCATCCAGGACGGAAAAGAGCTAACCCTTATCGGCGGCAAATCAGACGGTACCGGTACTCGCTTTACTCTTGCCGAACGTATTATCAGTGCGGTTGGTGACGGAGCAAAGCTCATTCTTGGCAGCTTGGGAATTAAAGACTCTTCTGTCTACCAAGGACAGGCCGAACAGGTTCATCTCTCTGATAAGGGAGAACTTAAGGTTGCCGCTGGCGATTACCTCGTCAAGAACCTTAATTCTTCAGGCGGCAAGACCACTGTCGATAAAAATGCTGTTTTTAACAGCGAAAACGCTACCTTCACAGAAAAAGCAGTCTTAGAGAACAATGGAGAAACGGTTCTTGGTACTTTGACCGGGTGGAACGGTGCTGAAGTTCACAACAACAGCAAGCTAACGGTCAACGGTATTACACAATTCGGCGGCAGATTCATCAATAACGCAAACGCCAAATTGGTAGGAACTGCGGACCTGGACGGTACCCTCCAAAACAGTCAGGGTGCTTCTTTAATCGCGAATACCGTAAATGTCAACGGAACACTGCGGAATTTCGGTTACATGGAAGCGCTGGATAATTCAACAGTATTCGGCACTCTTGAAAATCCGGGAGAAATCCGTCTGTTCAACACGGCCATTGGTTCACGCGGCGATGGTGATATTGGCACAATCGGCAATACCTACACTCTTAAAGCAACCGGTAAAACTCAAGTTTCCGGTCTGATTGCTAACGCTCAGGGTGCAGTCGCAGAGTTTTCAGGAGATGATGCCGAGCTGTTGATTCTTGATGGCGGTGTCGTTTCCAATAATGGCACGCTCATAGCGGATTCACTAATCGTCAATGACGGCGGCTATTTCATCAATGGAGACAACGCGCAGCAAACGTTCACAGCTTCTCCGTTGCGCCTCAGAGCCGTCGCAAGAGCAGTTGCCAGAGCAACAGAGCAATTAAAGAATCTGACGGTTTCCGAAGGCGGAACAAAGACAAATAACGGATTGGCCTACTACGGTACAGGTACGATTGCGGGTGAATTTATCAATGCTACAGGCGCCGAAGCTTTCGGCGGCGTGTCTGACATTTTCGTTGACGGCAGCGGATTAGGTATTACTAATACCGGCTCGATCAAAAATGCAGGTACATTTACTTTCGGCGGTACTTTGAACAATTCCGGCTCGATTTCCGGGGACGGTCTGATAGTGTTCAAACGCGCGGGTCTTGGCAACGATACCTTTACGAATGCCGGACAAATCAATGTCGGAAGCCTTGAAGCTGCTAACGTTAAATACGTCCAGACGGCAGGCAGTCTTTCGAGTGCTTCGGGTTGGTTCAGCAATTCAACAGTTGATCTGACCGGCGGAACGATTGAGCACACTGTCCTCGGTTCCGGCAATACCTACAATCTTGGCGCAGGCTCCGGTTCCAATGATGCAGCAACGTTTACGGTTGGAACTCTGGATAGTTCTTCTGTCGTGAATATCAATCGCGGTGCAACACTGAGAACCGAACACATTGCAATGGACGGTCACAAGACCACTAACTTGCAAGGCGGCCGTCTGTCCACAACGTTGGATCAGGTCTTTGCCGATCTGGATTATTCAACACTTAACCTAGATGCGGTTAACCCGGACGACAAAGTAGAAGTCACGAGCAATCCTCAGATTGTGACCGGGGTAGGCAATGTTATTGATTCCGTGGCCGAAGGCGTTGCTTTCCAGTGGGGCACTGTCGCATTTGACGACGCCTCATACAGCGCTGCGCTGGCCGGCGATGCAGTCAACAAGCTTGTAGCCATCGGAGACGTTCCGGCGGAACGTCGCGGTGAGCTCGAAGTCGCATTTAACGGCAAAGCAGCAGAGAGGTTTAATGTAGATCTCGCAAATTCTATTAAAGCCACGGCTGCCGGCACTCTAGCCTATGCAACATTTGCGAATGAGACACTCTCCAACGAAACAACCGACAATCCCGGAGCCACTTCCTTGGTAGTCGGTGTTAACGAAAAGGGTGCGATTGTCGTTCCGAGTTCCGGTATACCCAATGTACTGAGCCAAAACATGGGCTTTATGAACGTCACCGGCGTAACAGACGGTCTCTACATCAACAACGGCAGCCATTTCGTTTTAGTGGGTCAGTCCCAACCTAATCCCAATCTCGCTCCGGTTGAGTTGGCGGACGGCACTATGTGGGTCGGCGGCAACCGCAACGACAACGGTACTGTCACACCTTCCAAGTTAACGCTTGGTTCTTACGGCTCGGCCAGCGCAACGAAGGGACACCTTGCACAACTCAATATCGGAATTTCTCCGGTTAATAATCAACTTGGCGGAGCAGGCGGTCAGGTAATCGTTAAAAACGGCGTATTCACTATTGATACCTTGAACAATGGTTCGGCCGGTTATGGCGAAGACAGAGAAGGACTCGTCATTGGCAATGCTGACGACACGACCACTCAATTGATTGTCACAAACTATGCGGCTGTTGACGGCAGCGCTATGAGCAATCATGGCCTTTTCAAGGCTGAGAATATTGCTTCCCGCAACACGAATAATTCGTTTGTCAATCATGGAACATTTGAAATCGGTACTGCCGATATCAGCGGTTATCTTGATAACAAAGGAACTGCATCGTTTGACGATCTGACTCTGCGCGAATACGGCACAGTGAACCGTCAAGACGCCGAATTGACAGCCGGAAAACTGACGGTGGCTGGCAACGCATTGGCCGGAGCTTCAGGAACCTATGCAATTCGTGGGGAACTGGATAACCAAGGCAAACTGTCTGTAACGGATGAACTGACCGTTGCGGGTGAAGTGACCAACAGTGGCGAACTCAATGCCGAGAAAGCTGTCGTTCAGGCGGCCGCCTCTGACGTTGAAGGTGCAGAAGCAGGCAGCTTCATCAATAAGGCTCTTGCCAAGGTCGATTCTGTACTGACTGAAGCAGGATCCATTGTTTCCAACGCTACAGACGCTGTTCTAACGATTGCCGGTCTCAACAACGCCTCCGAACTTCAGGGTACAGTCAACAACGACGGTACGATTAAAGTCGAAGGTACTCAGAGCGTTACCGTTGCAGACGGTGAGCTGAACAACAACGGCTCAATGGAAAACACCAACGCTTTGAATGTTGAAGGCGGCCTTGTCAACAACAAGGGCAACCTTGCTCTGACAGGATTAAACATCACCGGCGGACAGGTCTCGAATGACGCTTCTGCATACTTTAAAGATGCGGGAGTAACGGAAATTGCTATGTCCGATACCGGCGACGTGGCAATTCAAAACGCCGGCTTGCTGGAACTGACCGAACTTCAGCTCACAAAAGGCACGATCTCGGGCGGTACAGTTGGTGTAAAGGAAACAACAATTGCATCTGTGAAGGCTGACGGCGTAATTGACGCTGCGAGCGTCGGGTTCAAAGACCTTACAAACGAAGGCGTTATCACTGTTTCTGATATGTTTGCTTCGGCAAATACCGAAAACTCAGGCACGGTTGAAGCTGCCAATATCGCTATGAGTGAAGGTGATAAGTTTGTGAATGAAGCTGGCGCGACAGCCAAGGCAGATAAGCTAGACATCTCAGGCGGTGAGTTTGTCAACGAAGCTGGCGACACTTCCGGTATCGTCCTGACGCAAATCGGCGCAGACGGTCAGTTCACGGCAAATGGCGACACCACACTCCAGCAGGTTGTATCTGCCGACGGCATCATCAATCTCAACAAAGGCAATCTCAATATTGCCGAGTTGGATGCCAAAGACTCGGTGTACAACCAGAAAGCAGGAAACTTCAAGGCCGATAAAGGTTTCTTTGAAAACTCGACCTTGAATATCATGGGCGGTGTGTTTGACGCTTCCGAAGTCCGTGATGCCGAAGGCAATGTCACAGGTCTTCTTGGAAACAACGTTGTTAATATTTCCGGTACGAATAAGACTCCGATTATCAACAACGAAGATTCCGCTGAGGACAAAGCTCATTACAAGGACAACCTGACTCAGGTGCTGGCAGGTGTCGTCAACAGCGACACAACCGTCAACATCATGGAAGGCGGCGTTCTTGACGTTGCCAAGATCGAACTTGACGGAAAAGCCGATAGCATCAATCTGAAGGGCGGCGTTCTTCAGACAAGCGCTGATCAGATCTTCGGTTCAGTCACAACTGAGGCAATTCGTATCGACGCAACGGACGCCGAAACAGGCACTGTACAACTTCCGACCACCGTGCTTTCTGCAACTACCGTCGGCGCAGTTAAAGATGAGATCAAATCCGGGCTGAATGTCGAAAGCGGCAACCTCGCCTTGGATGATGATTATTTCAGCGCTTCGCTGATTGTCAGCGTCACCGACAAAATTGCGAATGCATTTGAAAACGCAGCCAATTTGACGATCAACTTCCTTGGTCAGATGACCGCTCCGTTCACAGTAACAACGGCTAATGATCTTGAAAAAGAAGGTCTCGACGTTGTTCTGAACCCCGGTATCGTGCTCAACACCACAACTCTGCACAACGAGTTCGCAGATGAGTACAACAAGGAAAACGACGCCAACCAGACCGTTAAAGGCTTGGTGATCGGCGCTGCGTCCAATGGCGAGAACACCAACTCTATCAATATCAGCATGGGCTTCAAGGACATTACTCATGCGGATAAAGTCACGATTGAGGGCGGTAAAGAACTCGCATTGGTCGGCAATGCAGTAAACGCTATTCCTGAAGCCTCTTTCGGTGATGACGCCAATAAGCTCCTGAAAGACGCTGCGGACGGCGGTTCTGTTGATGTCAATAACGGTAAGTTCACATTCGGCTCCCACGGCGGTGTAACCCCGACGGTCGGTTGGATTCTTTCGTCCAATATCGCAGAAAACGGATCTCTGGAAGCCAAAAACGGTGAATTTGCGGATTGGACTATCGCCAACGACGGTAATGTTCACGTTCACTCGAACGCGATCCTTCACACGAACGGCCTGACCGGAAACGGCGCCGCTGTTAACGAAGGCAAGCTCTCTCTGGATGAAAAGGACGGTACAGGCCCGACGTTTGACGTTGCCGGCTCTTTCACGAACAAGGGCGAAAACTCTGTTCTGGATGCCTCCAAAGTCGAGAAAGTCACTGTCTCGGGGACCCATGTCAACGAAGGCAAAGCCGACTACAAGGATATGCTTGTTGCTGAAGGCGGATCTTCGACCAACAGCGGAACCGAACAGGGCAACATCCTGACGGTTGAAGGCTCTCACGCTAACACCGGCACATCCATTTGGAACGGTGTCACCGTTGCCGATAAGGGCAAAGGAGAAAACGCCGGTAAGCTCGATGTCGGCAGCGTGTTTGACGTAATCGGTGAGTTCGTCAACAAGGGCGCTGAAGCTGTTCTGGATGCAACCAAGACGGCAGTTACCAACGTTGCAGGCCTCCTTCGCAATGAAGGCACGGCCAATTACGATGACATGACGATTGCCGACGGCGGCAAGTCTGAAAACTCTGGCTTCGAAAAAGGTGACATCCTCACGGTAGCCACAGGCGGTCAGCACGCGAACAGCGGTACGTCGATTTGGAACAATGTCACGATCCAAACCGGAGCGACTTCCACCGTTGACGCCGGTGCTAAGGAAACCATCACCGGAACCTACGACATTGCAGGCGACCGCATCAACAAGGGCGAAGTTGACACAACGGGAGTTGCCGATACAAAGGTTTCTGGAAAACTCGACAACCAAGGCAAATCGGAATACGACGATATGACGATTCAGGCCGGAGGTAACTCCGACAACTCCGGTTACGAGAAAGGCGACATTCTGACGATTGAAGACGGCGGCGAACACACCAACTCCGGTACTTCGATCTGGAACAATCAGACTGTGGAAAAAGGAGGTTCGTCCGTTACAGAAGAAGGCGGGAAGGAAACCATCAATGACAAGTACGTCATTGAAGGCGACAAGACTAATAAGGGTGAAGTTGACGCCAAGGGCGTTGAGAATACCGAAGTCAAGGGTAATCTCGACAATCAGGGTAAGTCAGAGTATGACGACATGACCATCGGCGACGGCGGCAAGTCCGACAACTCCGGCTATGAAAAGGGCGACATCCTTACTATCGACAAGGGCGGTGAACATGACAACAGCGGCACGTCCATTTGGAACAACGTTGTTGTAGCAGGCGGTGATGTAAACAACACCGGCGACATTGAAACCGAAAAACTGAAGATAGACGACGGCCTGGTCAACATCGGCGAAGGCAGTCTCAATGCCGGTGAAACAGATCTGAACGGCGGCGACCTCGTTATCGGCAACGATAAAGACAGAACCCCTGAAAACAGAGTCACGGCTGAGATCAATCCGAAGGACGACGTTATCGACACGAACATCTACGTGAAGAACAACGGCGATCTGAACCTCGGACCGAAGGGCGGACTCGATTGGGCTGACTCCATCGGATCTCCGACCGTGCCAAGCGGCACACCGAGCCGATTGGTTATTACCAATAACGTGACAACCGGTCCGGGAGGAGGCATTGCCGTGGGTCCCAACGTTTGGACGGATAAAGACAATCATGTCCAGATCGGAAACGGCGATCTCTTCTTCGCCAAGGATTCTCTGACGGTTATCGACAGTGCAATCCTTTCCGACGGTAAGTCTGCGTTCAACACAACTTCCGATGTTGCCAAGGTCACAGTCGAACCGGGTGCAAACCTCGTTCTCGGCAATATTGAGGAAGTCGGTGACTACACAATCGTCAACGGCTACATCACAGACGGAAATGAATCCGACGGTATGTGGACGGGCGGTTGGACGGGCGACAACCTCTACGCTCTGCCGCAGGACGGCTCCGGCATTAATTGGATCCTGAAGCTGCACAACGATCCGAGCAAGATTTGGGTCAATGCGACGCTGGCCGATGTCCGCACCGTTTATCCTGACATTGCGATTCCGAATATCGCCAACGACGATATGCTCAACTGCAAGTCCGGCGACGCAGGTGCCGACTTCGTTTGCCGCGTACTTCGCGACAAAGAATTGGATGTTGCAGGCAAGACCAAGGTTCTGAACTCTGTGGCTAATATCGCCTTCGCAGGCGGTGCGATGTCCGTAGCGATGAACGACTTGAACTCGGCAACCGATTCCATTGAAGGACGCGTCTCCATGAAGAACGAAGCCTTCACCGAATACGGCGTCATGCGCGAGTGGGAACGCGGCAACCATCTGTGGATTGATATTATCGGCGGCAAACAGAAATACAAGAGCCTCAGTGCCACGGGTATTTCGAAAGCCGGTTATGACACCAACTCCTACGGATTCATCATGGGCTACGACCGCAAACTTGCAGACAAGTCGGTTATCTTGGGCGGAGCTTTCAGTTACAACCACGGTTCGCTTGATTCCACCGGCGATGTGCTCAAGACCAAGAACAAGTACAACTCGTTCGGTCTGCACGCCTACGGCGCTTACGCTCCAGTCGAAAAGGTCAACCTCATTGGTACATTGAGCTGGATGCACAACTCTTCTGATATTACTCAGTCGATCAATGCAGCCGGATTCAATAAGGCTGATGCGGATGTCAAGACGAATATGTTCAGCCTCGGCGCTCGTGCCGAAGCGACTATTCCCGCCGGTAAAGCCAATATCGTTCCGCACGCAGGTATCAGGTACGTTTGGGCTAAGTCTGGCAACTACGACACCAAGGTTGACGGTAAGAAGGTTTGGAGCAACAAGGCTGATGCTACGAACACCTTCCAGCTCCCGATTGGCGTTGCTGTCAGAACCGACATTGCAACAGCCTCCGGTTGGAACGTTCGTCCGCAGGCCGACGTAACCGTCATCCCGCAGTTCGGCGATACGAAGCAGAAGACCAAACTGTCCAACTTCAACGGTGTTAGCGACAAGCTCTCTGGAGAATTTGCAAGCAAGTTCGGTACGAATGTGAACTTAGGCGTTCAGGCTGACAAAGGCCCGGCCACTATCGGCGTCCGCTACGGATTCACCGGCGGTACGAAGGGTAAGGCCGACCATATGTTCAAACTTGAAGCTCGTTATCGCTTCTAAAATCGGCTGACAAGCAAATGCGGACTCCGAAAGGAGTCCGCATTCCTTCGATGAATGTAGGATTCACCGGTGAACGCCCTAATTGGGCGCTGACCGATGAGGCTTAGGTCTCGAGATCGCCGGAAAGCCGAGCTATCGCTTTATCTTGTTGAAGAGTTCGCTGTGCGACCCGAGTCTTGATAAGATCAGCGTGTCTCCTTCAACCCTATAAATTAAGAGCCAATCGGAGGACAAATGAAGTTCACGATGAGGCACCCAATTTCCCACCAAAGGATGGTCATTCCACTTGGAATCGAGGCATTGAGCTTGTATTTGCCTCAGAGCCGCATTAAGAATATCCATATTTTTTCCGGACCTCCTAGCTCGCTTCAAGTCCTTTTTAAAGGAGGATGTTATTTTGACGAGCATTCTTCAGCTATTTCCTTGTCCACTTCGTTGAGAAGTTCTGAAAAAGATGAATAGGACTGCATATTTTCTGGCTTTTCCTTCATTGCCTTCAATGTCTCTTTATTTGGTACGTATGTACTGAAAGGGATGTCCCGTTCATTAACGAGCTTGGTCAAAGTCATCCGTACTAAGTCGGAAATGGAAAGACCCATGGCAGAAAGAATTTCGCTGGCTTCAGTTTTCAATTCTCTGTCAAGTCGAACACGGATAAAAGAATCGGCGGTACTCATAAGAATTCCTTTTAAAGAATGCCTACATTGTAGCACTGCTAAAAACAAACCTTTATATATTTGCACCTCGGTTTCTGATTCTCCTCAGAGCTGAAGAAACACATCCAGGTGTTTGCAAACCTCTTCTCGGCTGGTCTCCCCGCGATAGTCATATCTCGAGGTTGTAGCCACCGATGTATGGCCCATTGCGCGCTGCAGGATGAAAAGATCGCATCCCTGTTCAAGCATTCTTGTTGCAAAAGTTCTGCGCAAGTCATGCGGGCGAACCTTTCCTAATTCAGCTAAACTCGCCCGTTTTTGGAGAATTCTGTAAATGGACGAAGGCTGCATTGTTCTGAAGAGGAGTTTGCTTTTATCTGCTCCCGGGCAGATTCGGGGGAAAAATATTCCGTCTTCCAAGCCTCGCGCCATCAGCCATTCGTCAATGATCGGGTCGATTTTCTTCGGAACGAAGACGCGGCGTTCTTTATTGCCTTTTCCGATAAAGCAAAAAGATCGGTTGCAGCAGTCCCAATCTTTCATCTCCAACTGCACAACTTCAGCTCTCCTCAAACCACATCCGAGCATTAGAGCGAACATTGCTTTGTCCCTTTTGCCCTGATTCGTCCCGTCGTCGCAAGCAGCCAATAGACCTCCGGCTTCTTTTCCGGTGAGACTTCGACCTTTTGGCAGCCTTTCGTATTTGACGCCTTTTAATGCTTGAATTTTCAGGTAAGACGATTGAGGAATGAGATCCAGCGTCCAAGCCTCTTTCGCCACTGTTTTGAAAGCAGTCAGGTAAAGATTTTGTGTTGCACCGCTGCAGCCTTTTTCTGTCAGTGTTCTTTTGATTTCCGTCCAATGATTGCGTTTTAGTTTCGCCCAATCAGCGGTTTCAATATCAGAAGCTCCGAGAATAACGGCTATATGCTTCAGACAGTTGGAAATCGTGATCACCGAACGGGAAGAACCGAGTCTGGAAAGGTAGGCAAGAGCGGGATTCTTTTTTTGAGACAGATTTGGGTTTGTGTTGAGCATTTTCTTCAAAAAATCTTATCTTAGAAAGTCGATCTAACTATTTACCTTTTTGATTTATAATTGTTAGCAAAGTTGCTAACAAATTTTGTTATGTATGAAATCGTTTACTTGGAAGATGCCTTGAGACAACTACCTCGGCCTGCAGGCCGGGGCTTGAAAAAGCCTCTAGTTGACTAGCCTCAGGCCGTCGTTTGGCGGACTACGTTGGTCGGGAACCTATAGGCACCGCGGGATGCAGATCCTAGTCCCGCGCTCTGCGGCCGATGGTTAAA
>ERZ837487.1684-NODE-1684-length-25479-cov-4.904382_pt1 | contig 25479 bp, 17 predicted proteins | sample MGYA00519911_ERZ837487 | MGnify/ENA primary metagenome ERZ837487 (study PRJEB31850, sample SAMEA3708818) | human gut metagenome | biome: human gut; feature: human-associated habitat; material: faeces | place: China | collected 2014 ... | reverse complement strand
TATGATGGCGAGTAAATGCCTTCAGTATCAGTATTACGCTTAATTTCACGAGATACAGATGATTTATCTCTATGCCATTCTTTGGCTTCATAATGGTTTTATTAATTGCAAATATGCCGTTATCGGCACAAATGTATTGAAAATAATTTTAAATTTATTGATTTTGTTCCTGTAATGTGGTATAATATAAATAGATGTTAGGAGTGAGTTTATGAACTATTTATCTGTATCGCAAATGGCGAAAAAATGGAATATGTCCGAGCGTGGTGTTAGAAAATACTGTGCCGAGGATAAAATACCTGGTGCATTCCTAACGGGTAAGACTTGGAATATTCCCGAAAACGCAGAAAAACCCAAAAGAAAAAATAAAAAAAGCAATGAGCATCAAACATTGCTTGAACGATTGAAATCAGAGAAAGCATCTTATATTTCCGGCGGAATATATCATAAAATACAGATTGAACTTACCTATAATTCAAATCACATTGAGGGAAGCAAACTTACCCACGACCAAACGAGATATATTTTTGAAACCAATACAATCGGAGTGGAAAATGATGCACTTAATGTCGATGACATTATTGAAACGGCAAATCATTTCAAATGTATCGATATGATAATTGATAATGCAAAATATAAGCTCACAGAAAAGTTTATAAAACAGTTACATTATACTTTAAAATCCGGTACATCTGATTCAAGAAAAGATTGGTTTAATGTGGGCGAATATAAAAAGTTCCCCAATGAAGTCGGCGGAAAAGAAACCGCAAAACCAGAAGATGTTGCAACTAAGATTAAAGCACTTTTAAAAGACTATAATCAAAAAGAAGATCATACGCTTGAAGAAATCATAGACTTTCATTATACTTTTGAAACAATACATCCGTTTCAAGACGGCAACGGCAGAGTAGGAAGACTTATTATGTTTAAAGAATGCCTGAAAAATAATATTGTTCCGTTTATAATTGATGAAGATTTGAAGATGTTCTATTACAGAGGTCTGTCCGAATGGAACAATGAAAAAGGTTATTTGACCGATACCTGCTTTACGGCACAGGATAAGTTCAAAAAGTATTTGGATTATTTTAAGATACCGTATATGCATAATCCATCAAATCCGTAATACAACAAAATATGTGTCATACAAGGATATTAAAGCACTTATGGCAGATTTAAAGCGTGTTTATGCAGCGATTGATGAGGATACAGCACTACAAGAATTAGACCGATTTGATGAAATATGGGGAGGAAAATACCCTAAAATTGCCGATAACTGGCGAGATAAATGGGTTCATTTATCCACATATTTCAAGTATCCTCAAGCAGTACGTACACTTATCTACACAACTAATACGATAGAAGGATTCAATCGCCAGCTCCGAAAAGTGACTAAAAACAAGGGGATTTTTCCTACAGATGATAGCCTGTTTAAGATGCTGTACCTTGCAATGATGGACATCACAAAAAAATGGACCGGTCGCCGTCGTGATTTGGGGTGAGATTCATTCTCAGTTGGAGGTATTCTTCGCTGATAGAATCATCTATTGACAATTGCTGATTTTTTTGATAATGTAAAAGCGGACGGAATTTAATTCCGTCCACTTAAATAAATTTTTCTACACTATTTTGTATTTACACAAAACTTGAAGAATACTATTATCAGCATAAAATAGTCCAAGAATATGTCCGCACCCCCGACTCAAATCTTGAATTTTCACAATGGACACAGCTTTTTGAAAACGAAATGCTGCTTGCTGCACTCATCATAGTCATTTACTCCCACATATTTTATATCTTTTGTTATTTCCATCTTAATATACTCAATCCTTTTTTTATTGATTTATAATCGCATTTATTGTAGGCGCATTTTTTTTATCCCAAAGCATTATCTTTGATGATTCACCGTCTTTAAGTGTCAAAGGTGCAAATATGAATACGCTGTTTCCACCTACCATGTTAGGTTTCATTTCCTCCAATGTTCCAAGTAGTTTATTGCCCTTGTATATTGCACGATAAAGTTTTAATTCAGGCATTGTAACATTTTCTTTTGCCATGACTGTAACTGTTGTATTGCCTTGTTCATCAATAAGTTTTGTGACATCTACCTTATTTTTGAATGCGTCCAAAACCTCAAGGTTTTCTACAATACTTTCTTTACGCCACTTAGCATAGAAAACTTTATCTCCTATTGCTCTATCCGAAATTTCAGTGAGAGCTGTACCTGTAAATTTAGCATTATCATACCAACCTTCAAACTTATAGCCATTCTTTGTCGGCACTGGTAATGTTGCGGTTGTTCCATATATGTAACTTGAAATAGGTGTTTCTACAAATGCTCCACCATCTGTATTAAATGTAATGGTATATTGCTCTGCTACCCATTTTGCATAGTATGTTTTATCTCCTGTTGCCGCCGCAGAAATTTCAGTAACCGTAACACCTGTAAATTCAGCGTTATCATACCAACCTTCAAATTTATATCCTTTCTTCGTCGGCACTGGTAATGTTACAGCAGTTCCATATGTGTAGTCTGTTACATTTTCTCCGATAGTACCGTCATTCACATTCAGTGTTACTCGATATACTCTTGAAGTCGAAGTATATGTCGCTTTATATGTTGCCGGACCTGTTACACTTGTCAATTCTGGAACCCATTTATCAAACACATATGTGTACCTGTCGTCTTCTTCCTTTGTCGGAGTTGCTCCTGCATACACTGGCATTGTATCCTTTTCCACGTCTCCACTTTGCAATACTGTTCCGTCTGCATTTTCAAATGTAACCATATACTTATCCGGCTCATTTTTAGTCCATTTCGCATAGAATATCATGCTATTGCCTGTTTCAGGAACTTCTTTTATAGTAATTTCTGTTATTGGCGTTCCTGTAAATTCAGCATCATCATACCAACCATTAAAATGATAATCTGCCTTTGTTATATCTTCACTAGTTGGGAGCTTGACAGTAGTTCCATATTCATAACTTGTTATATTTTTATCATCTGCAATGGTTCCACCTTGTGTATTCAATGTCACTTTGTATGTATCCGCTATCCACTTTGCATAATATGTCTTAGCACCGATTTCATTAGTTCGTATTGTTTTCACTGATTCACCGCTAAAATCAGATTTTTCATACCAACCGCCAAATTTGTAGTGAGCTTTTGTTGGTGTTGGTAGTGTAGCACCAACTCCATATGTGTAGCTAGTCACATTTTCTCCATCTGCAATAATTCCATCATTAAGCTCATAACTGATTGCATATGTTTCAGCTATCCATTTCGCATAATATACCTTATCACCTTCTGAATCAGCCGTAATCATTGTAACTTTATTGCCGGTAAAATCTTTATTTTCATACCAGCCTTCAAATTTATAACCCACTTTAGTTGGTGTTGGAAGTGTTACGACTGTTCCATGTGTATAATTAGTTATATTATCACTCTCGTTTGCCAAAACGCCTCCATTTGTATTTAATGTCACATTATATACAGCATCTAATATTGTGATTTCACCACTTGCATCCATATATCCGTTATGTTTTACTGTTACCTTTATTTTGTCCCCTGATACCTTATTAGCAAACTTTTCGTGTTTTATTGTAAGTATCAGTTCATTTTCAACCTTCTCGATTTTATATTTATCTGTTGCCAATGCCGTCGAACTGTCATCAATATAAACACTAAATCCAGTATAATCTTCTCCTGTAAAACTTGTAGGTGTAACAACAAATGTAGCATCCGCTATTTCGTTAGCTTTTATGATATTATTCTTTCCAGTCAATGTCATTGTCTTGTCTTCTTCTTTGACCATATAATTGAATGTTGCCGCTTTTTCTGCGCCTGTCGCACCTGATTTTGCAATAAAAGATCCTTGTCCTACTGACTTTCTCGGTCTGAACTTGAATGTTGCAGTATTATCTTCACCTATTGCTTTTTGTGCGACATATTGCACCGTCGCATTACTAATATCTTTATTATTTGAATTAGATAAAAACGAAGCATATACCGATTCCATTTCGTCGCCCTTTACCGAAACTGTTACTTGTAGCATTTGTTCAGGAGTAAGCTGTATATTTCCGTCTGTCGGCTCAAAAGTTGCAACAACCTTATCATTTTCCAATACAGATATTCCCTTAATCTCTACGTTATTCGCCGCCAAAACATTGAATGAACTGCTCAACATTGAACAAATTATCATTCCTGTCAATAATTTTTTAACACTCTTTTTCATAAAATTACACATCTTCCTTATGGCACATATATTGATATTTCATTTTCCAATGCATTAGTTGATACGTTTGGATAAAGTTCTTGAACTAAAGATAGTGGTATATATATTCTGCCATTCATTTCAATGGCATGCTCCTTTCCATTCCACAATGCTGAATTTATATATATTTTATCACCTTTAATAGAAACTTTAAGATTTTTGTTTTCACCATAAGCACAAGCAGTGGCTTTTTCTGCATTCCACTCTACCTTCATGTTTGTCGCCTCTGCAAAGTATCTCATCGGTAACATCCACATTCCATCAACAACAAATGGTACAGCATCAGTTGATATAACTTCACCATTCACCTGAACATCTGACTTCCTGAGCGAAAATACCATACTCTTATTGACTGATACCTGTTCCAACACAGGAGGTTTATTATATGCTCCAACTTTACCATCTATCCCCTCAATATTATAACACTGTTCTGTTGTTTCGTTGTATGTATTTACAGAAATAGAATCTTCCACAAATCGTATTGGATAATAGTCAAATGAATTCCATAATGCATTAACATTGTTTGCAATTAGTATAAACCGGCATAAAGTACCATCATATTTAATTAAATCTTTATCATCGTTGTAACTTATATGTATTACACCATTTTCAACTGTTGCATGAATTTTAGAACTGTCCTTGATTAATGTATTTTCATCAGTAATTATAACAACCTCTCCGTTATTGTTAGTAAGCACATTAAATACATTATCATCATATTCAAAATCAAAATTCAATCCACATATACTACCTTTATCTTCTGGAATTGCTAAATCAACATTTTTTAAGTTTATGCCTGTTAATACATCTCCTGTTATGTCATCCATAATAGCCGGTTGAAAAAACAGTTGCAATTTGTATTCTGATGTTTTTGCAAGAGCAACTGTTGAAAGCAACAACAAACTCACTACAATGCTTAATATGATTCTTTTTATTTTCATTATATCTCCTTATCATAGATTTATTTTTCAAAAGTTATATTTTGCTACTCAATTCCATTTCTGCACTGCACCGGTCATTGCATCAAGCTCTACATCATATTCAAAGCCATCAACATAGATTTCAACACCAATAACTGTTTTGCCTCTTTCATAATCGTAACTTGCTTTTTTCGCTAAAATCTTGTTTGTATCTATATTTTTTTCAGCAACAACAATTTCTATTGCCTTGTCTAAAGAAATTACTCCGTTTAAATTAATATATGAATTTACTCTTTCATTCTTCGAATTCCATTCAAGCACATTTCCACTCACTGCATCTATTTTTGCATCATATTCTGTGCTTTTTGTATCTATTTCCACTTCAACGATATATTGTCCATGATCATAATCATAATTTGCATTTTTTGAATACAAGTCGTTTTCCGAAACTCCAGCTTTGTTTACCACAATTTCTATTGCTTTATCAAGTGTTATTTTCGTGCTATTTGTAATGTCATATCCTCCTTGTGACGGTTGTGATGTCTGTCTTGGTACCGGTGTTTGTTTACTAATATCACCATTTACGATTTTATCAGCATCTGTTACTGTAGAATTTGCTTTATCCACAATATCTATAGTTTTTGTGTCTTCATACCATACAACTTCTTTGTTGTTCAGTTCAGCAATAGCTCTAATCGGAAGATATGTTGTTCCTTCATAAAGCATAGGATATACAGTTTCACCATCTACACTTTTTAATGTTTGAATCTGTCCATTTGTCTTTATTACAAAATCACCTCTAATTTCCGATTGTACTTTTTGTACAATCCCATTTGCCGATACTCCTATAGCAATACCTATTGTTATTGCCCCTAATGTAGTTAATAAAGTTACCTTCTTAATCATAATAATACATCTCCATTTCTATTAATCTCTATCAATTTCCCATTTGTAGAATACACCTGTTCGAGCATCTATTTCTGCCTCATATTCTATATAGTCTTTTACAAATTCAATCTCATATTCCCATCTTCTATCTTCAAAATCCAACTTTGCTTCTTTAAAATATACTTGCTCAGATACACCTGCCTTCTGTAACGCTATATCTTTTGCCTGTTCAAGTGTTATATTCAATTCTTTATTTTCATCAGTTTGTTTTTGTTGAATATGGTCTTAACTATTCTGCGTCGAATCTTGTTTTCCAGGTTCTCCTATCGTATTTGTAACTGTCGGAATATTTATGCGATGAAATATCATATTGCCACCTTTCTTTTTTCTACCATTCTATCTCTGAACACTCAGGAGATATATTCTCAAAATTATCCCATAGAAATGCTTTATAGCGTATATTTTCTATCCTTATCCATCCTGATGGCAATGTCACTATTTTTTCTTTATTCTCATCAAAATTTATAGATTCAACATAAAAATCTTTTAATTCTTCATTTTCGGACATGGTGATAATTAACTGCTTTATACCACCATTTCCTCTTACCTTAACTTGTCCTTCATCCATAAACTCAATAGAATTCTGATTTTTTTCATCGTTTTTGGTAAATACCTTTATTCTCACTGCCTGTGATGGTGTCCAACCTCCGCGGTATACATAAGATTCCCCCTCATTTTCACTTAGCGTTATGTACGCGTTATTGACTTTAACAACAACTGCAAATGTACTGCCTTTTTTTACTTCTACAGGTTTATCAAGTTCAATGCAATTAAATCCACCATATTCAAGATAAACTGTCTTTGTTGTTTCAAGCTTTGCATTTTGAGGATTAAAACTTCCGTCTTGTACATCGCTATAAACTTCAACCGTACAATCAGTATTTTCTCCAACAATACCTACACTTACTGCCTTAATCCATTCATTTTCAGTATCTCCTTTGACTTTAAATACATTGGCTGCCTGTTTAATTTTCAAAAGACTTCCTATGCCACTATCAGTTGCTGACGCATCATAAAAATAGTTATTATCATACTTATCATTCATTACATAATCAAAAGCATATATCTGTTCACAGGTTACTTCATAAGACAGATAAAAGTAAGGCAACGAAGAATAGCTGTTCTTGACCAACCATCCTCCGTCAGTTGTTGTTTTGCTCGGATAAAAATTTTCTGCCGGAATGGTATCATCCCATCCGATTATAGTACAAGCATGCGGTGAACTTCCGCTTTCTTTGCTTGGATTATAATAATATGCTTCTCTCACATTATTATACGAAAATGTAACTGCACCATATTTGACTATAGCTCGTTTCATTTTTTCTCTTGCCGCCGCATCCTTATTAAGATTCTTACCATCAACAGATATTGCACTTTCCAACTTATAGGCGGCATTACTCCAACCATTCACATTATACGCCTTATCGGATTTAACAGGCCCACACCATGTAGAAAGCAAAGCCGCGGCATATTTAGTGCCTCCACCTGCATAGCTCCAATTTCCTGAACTGCTTGTTATTTCACCAGTTGTATTATTAAGAGGGTCACTTCCTCGATTATGTCTTGCATATCCAATCTGTTGCGGGGAAAGTGATAGAGAACTCTTATCTACACTTTTATCAATACCACTTCTAAGTATTGATGTCTCTGATGCACTTGCTGTAGAATACGCCCAGCAAAGCGAAGTATCCCCTTGATCTCTAACCGGAGTAACAATGCCATAATCCCTCGAGTCAAATTTTGATTGTTTCACTAGTTTTGATATGTCACTATTTCGCAAATCCTCCGCTGTTTGTGTTGCATCAGCAGCTGTTGATGACATTAAAAACAAGGAAATGCTTATGGCACAGGTTAAAATATTTTTTATTTTTAACATCACTATTTCCTTCTTTCTATTTCATAATGTTAAATCTCTTCTGGCTTGCATAATGGCTTTACATTTTCTAAATTTTCAAATATAAATGCTTTTATCCTAACTCCATTTGATACTTTATTTTCAGAAACTGAAATACTATCTGTTTCTTTTACTGTGTAATTTTCATTTGTTATTACATTTGCGCTGTATATTCTTATCTTCTTCAACTCATCACCATTGTATTTTGCAATCATAACAGTTGATTTATTTGTTTTGGTTGGAATCACTGCTTTAGCCGAAAAACTGCCGGCATTTATCATTGTTACAGAATTTCCAGTACTATCCGTTATAGCAATTAACGAACCGTTTCCTTCTTCAGAATTTTCATTAGAATTAGGAGCTGTTATATATGTATGCCCTGCTTGTGCAATTCCAGACTCGCCTCCGAATCCTCCTGCTGTTTCAAATGCAGTTGTTCCTGTCACACTTCCTGTAATAGTCAACATATCAGAATTTGAAATTACGATTGTTCCGCCACCATTAAAATCAGATACGACAGGTCTATATATATTTTTCAAATTTAGCTTAGCACCATTATGAACATTTAGCTTGAATCCGTTTTTCGCAGCTGTAAGTGATTGTAATTCTATTGTTCCACTTTCAACTGTCAGTTCAGAAATATTACTTAGTTATTCAACTTCCCGAAACTGCTCTTTTCCGACTGCACATAATGGGCAAACCCAATCTTCCGGCAAATCTTCCCACGCTGTACCTGGTGCAATGCCACCATCAGGATCACCCAGTTCCGGGTCATATACGTATGCACATACTTCACATTCATACTTTTTCATCAATCTACGCCCATTTCTTTATTTATTATGTTATATATTGAAAAATCATATATCGTATTAAGTATTTAACAACTATATCTACTGCAATTCCAACATATTATCGAAAGATATGAGTCATTTCTTCCACATCTTTCGAATATAAATGAAAAGCAAATTAGCAAAATTATCGTTGGGTACGATATAGCATTGCTACAATTTGAGCACGATTGCAGTCCATATCCGGCTCGAATTTTCCATTGCCTGTACCGACTGTGATACCGTTCTTCGTCGCCCATGATACAGCCTTAAAGTAATAATCATTACTATTTACATCATTGAAAACGTCTTCTCCGGTTTCAAACGGTGATCCTGCCTCACGATATAGGAACGCAACCGTCTGTCCTCGAGTTACATTTTCATTTGGTGAGAATGTTGTATCGCTTGTACCGACTGTGACACCTTTTTCAACAGCCCAAAGAACTGCTTTATAATAATATGCACTGTTATCCACATCTCTGAAATCACACTTCGTAATCTTTGGTTCCGGACTACCTGCTACTCGCCATAGGAAAGTCACCATCTGTGTGCGTGTGCAAATCACATCAGGACTGAAAGTATCTTTTCCACTACCTTCTGTTATGTTATTCTTAACTGCCCACTGAACGGCATCAAAGTACCAGTCACCCTTCTTTACATCTTTAAACTCGATTGATTTTTCAATTTCTGTTACAACATCTTTCGCTAGCTCAGTGTCAAACTTAGCCGAAACCGTTACATTGCTAGATGGCATAATGAAAGTATAAGTGCCATCAGACTGCTTTGTAACTGCAAATTCCTTATCATTACTATCTTTGACTATTACAGAATTCAATACATAACCATTGTTAGGCTTTACAATGACTGACACTTTCTTACCATTTGAAGCACGGCTTGGATTGACTGAAAGAGAACCATTTGTAATCTCTGGTGACACTTTGATATTATATGTAGAACTACCAGAGCTCCCCGAACCGCCTGAACTTGGCTTTCTGGTTACTACAGGTATGGCATTCTCTGTAAATGTCCATACACCAGTAAACTTTACCGTTGTTCCTTCTACCGCTGTAGTCCATCCACTGAATGACCATTTGCCACTCTTGCTGTTCTTCTCAGCTGTTGATGTTGAGTTCTCATCATATTTCTGATTTTTTACCGCCTCTTTGGCTTTTTCTATGTTTTCGTACTTTGTATCATCTTTAGGCACTGTTACATCTGTTGGATAATCGCTTCCCCAATCATAAACTACGGTGTATTTGACAGATTCCTTAACATTGATAATTGCCATAGAGCTTGTGACACTGGCAGTTTTTTTACCTGTTGCATCTGCCTTGGTGTTAGTAGCAATTACATAATAGTAATAGGTTCCCTCTTTGCTCGTATCCGGCACAAATGTCTCGCTGTTTTGTCCGGTAATAGCTGTTCCATTGAAATTGCCTACAGCGTCAGATTTATACCACTGATAAGATAGCACACCATTATCGCTGACCGTAGTCTTTCCGTTCAACGCGTTAGCTTTATAACCCGTCTCATATTCTGCACTCACCAATTTGATGTCAGCAGGAATAGCTGCATCCACAAATACAGTAAAAGTCCACTTACCTGTGAATTTCACCACAGCATCCTCCACTTTTGCAGTCCAACCGCTGAATGTCCACTCACCTTTTTTGCCATCTTTTTGAGCGGTAATTGTTGACTGATCGGTGTATGTAGTATCCTTATCAGCTAAGGCTTTAGCCTCGCTCTGATAAGTTTTGTCGTTTTTAGGCAAAACCACACTATCTGGATAATCTGTTCCCCAGTCATACTCCACTTTATATTCAACAGGTAGTTTGACAGATGGATCCTCATAATAGCAAATAATGTTCAGACCATCATCACCAACAATCTTTCCCAAACCTTCTGCCTTAACAAATTTGTATCCATACATTTCCTCAGGCGGTTCAATATCCATCTTTGTACCAATCGGAACAGGGATTACAGCAGTCTGTGTATTTGGAACTGCGTTGCTATCCTCAAGCTGATAGCTAATTGTAACATTTGCATAATTCTGTGTCTCTGTGTTATCATCAGCCAAAGTTTTACCCATTTTGTCTATTACTGAAAACTTAATAGTGTCCCCATCCTTCAAGTCTGCATTTTCCGGAATCTTATATATAAGAGAGCAATTCATAAGACCTGAATCAAATTCCGTACCACTATAGTTTCTCATCCCCTTGATGTAGAAGTTTTCCTTTTCATCCCAGACAGGAACGGTAAAAGTTTGCTCCTTTAAAATTTCCTCACCATTTTCTGTGACGGCCCTTGTCCCATCCTCATGTTCCACCCACAGTTGTAGTGTAATCTCTTGTTCTTCAATACCCGAGAGATTCTGAGCGATTGTCCTTAGTTCAACCTCCTGACCTTTCATATCTTTGGTAAACTTATTTTTGCTTGTTCCACTCAAAAGACGTTGTGCCCGATCGCTCGCATAGGCCAAATATCCATAATATTCAGCTTCAGTATAAGCTGAATAATCCTCAAAAGGATTTTTGTAATTGCCGGTATACAACTTAACCTCCGGGATTGCTATATAGATGTCATCCGTATCTTTAATCAACTGGCTCATGACTTTAAATCCCTGCAACTGGCACACATCACACAGTTCCTGATTTTGCGTCCTCATCATACACTGCCAGCTAGAATTAACCATGTTACTTGAGTTCGAAGTATTACTATCGCGGCAGGTATATGTTTTTCGAAAGCCTAGCATATCTTTCCATTTTATTGTTATAGGACTTTCCCTTAGCCCTGCTATATTTAACGACTGTTTATCTTGCTGTTCTGGCATTGTATATGCTCCACCATATGCATTATACTCATCGCCAAGATGTAGCAGACCATGGCCCAATTCGTGAGCCAAAGTATATTCAGATTGTATATTATCTACCGTTGCAGTAACATAATGTAGACCAACATCAAGATTATTCATTGATGCTCCTCCATATTGTCCACTGTTTAACAGTACAACGAACTGACTGATGTATTCATTGACATAATAATAAGGAGCATATTCGTCGCCTATTGTTATTTCATTAGGATTTGTTTTTTCTTTGATATGTGCATCGTGAATTTTTTCAATAAATGCAGGTCCAATACAACGTGTGAGAATCTGGTTTTTCAGCACACTCTTATAAAGTGATATCATTGGGCTTCTACTAGTTGTTGACATTGTTATATCAAAGAATGTGTTTTCACTGGCAAACCCACTGGTCTTTGATGCCGTGCAGAGAGCATAAACATTGAATCTATCTGCCATACTACGGTAAGGCTCATGTTTCAAAACGCCTGCCCATATTCGCTTAACATCATTTATAAACTTCTGCTGCTGATCTTTAGTGTAGCCCTCACCACAAATGACGATAACCATGTTTTCCAAATCGCTACGTGTCTTTTGAATCACTTGCACTGGTATGGTCGAGTTTGCATACTCGCCATCCGATGAGTACCATGGGCCAAGATTTAGTTGAATACTCTGATCTGTATCAATATCCCAGTCTCCATCTCCACCTTCCTCATCAGGTCCTGAAATACTAATGTCATCTCCGGGTTTATCTGCAGCATCACCGACATAGGGTGAATTCACTTCGCCATTTCCTTCCGAAACGATATAATAATCTGTATCGAGATAGAATGCAGGACGAACACCGATATGTCCAAAGTACGGTGCAACACGATAAATATTTCCATTAGTTTCTACATACCTCATATCATGATTACAATTCGTAATCGGAGTACGTAGCCAATATGTCCAACTGATCCCATCCTTATTCTTCGCAAGATAGTAATTTCCTAGTATGTTACTGTTATTATAAATTGTGTTTAGTTGTTTAACATCAGGCAAAAACACCTTGTCTATAATATTTTCATAATACGCCTTCTCAAAGCCATATGCTACTGACGCAATATCTGTATTATACGGAAGATCAGATCCCGGTCCTGCTATATAACCAGCACTATACTCCGGATGAGACACAATAGAACGCTGTGTCACAGTTTTGATAGCGGCTATTTCAGCTTTACTGAAACCATTTAAAAATCCGGCTTTTTCGTCATATTCACTTCCATATTCAACGTAATCACTCTTCGGTGGATTGCCACAAAGCCAATCTACCTTGCCTGCATCAGCATCTGAGTTAAGCCACGAACGCATATTGCTATCCCTCCAGTGGTTGGAACCGTAACTACTTCTAAAACTATTACGGCTATGGGATCTTGTCGCACTGTTCTCGCTGGTTTTGGCATCATATGGCATACTTCCCAACACCTTATCCATAAGCATTAGCGGACCGTTGTCATCTATGTCCACACAACGCCACAAAATTGGTTCATTCTCATATGTACCTAGTTTAATATAATCTCCAATTTTGATATTCGGTTTTGTTCCCTCCACCTTAGCAATTAAAGGGCATAAGCTCAATACCATAACAACAGAAAGCAGCAAAGACAGAGTTCTGTTAATTTGTTTATTTTTCATTTTTACGCCTTCTTTCGTATAATATATTTGTAATAAAATCATATAAAATCCTTGTTGTATAATAAATCATTTATATTTCAGCCGCTTTGCAAAGTGGTGAAATATCCTCTAAGTTATTCCATAAAAGTGCTTGAATTTTATTTGATCCAATATTCAGTGTTGACACTGTATTCCATTTATTATTTGAATATTTTTTCAGTTCGCATTTTCCTTTGAAATCGACAAGAGTACATATACTTCATTGTTAAATATCACTATTGCTCCATTTCCGGCAGACGTTGAACACTTACCAAGATTCGTCCACTTATCTCCACTATACTTTACTACAGTTGATGATGAAAAGTCCTGCGCAAGTACATACATGTTATTTTTATCCGCTGTTGTTTTTACTTCCGATGCCATAATGTTTGACAATAGATTACTTCCGTCTGAATTTGAAACTGATTGCCATATATCCATATTGTCATAATCCGGAAATTCAATACTAAATTTAATTGAATCCGCCGTCTGCTCTGTTACTTTAATATGTATACCGGAATTTCGACCGTCTGAATAACAGATAGCATTATCTGTTATTGTTTTATCCAAATCAAGACTTCCTATTTCTTGCCTTGTTGCAAGATATTGCGACAATCCTACCTGTGCATTTCTAATTTAACCTGCTGATGCTGTAATACTTGTATCATTTGGACGATTCATGTGCCGCTGTATGAATATTAAATCCATAATAACCTGATGTATCACTAAATGTTGTTTCTATCAAATTATATGGTCCTATTCCTTTTCCTGCGAGTTTCGTATCATTTCCTGCATTTGTCGCATGTGCTACAAAATGTCCATAAGACTGTACCGATGCTATAATCATAAGATTATCTACAACACCGTCATTATCTTTATCTATCATCTTTCCGTCAAGATTCGGATACTTTGTGTTCAACTGATTTGCAATTTCTTTAATAAGCTGTATTTCCTGTACAGAACCTTTGTATTCATCAACCGTTTTATCCATAGTTAAATAATACACTGTACCATCATTACTATTTGTCTGAGGAAATACAGACTCTACCATATGTTGTCCACCGGACATATCTCTCAAATATTCTTTAAATGAACCCCCAGCAAATGTGTCATTTACACCGTTAAACTTACGTATTAAACTTTCCCAATATGTTCTCGGTGCATTTGTTATGGTGCTATTATACGGTTCATTAAACCCAGTGCCGTTATCACCTTGTGTATCACCATTAAACCTTACTAATACTACTACATTTGCAAATTCACCAATAGCACTTGCAGCATGCATTGGTCCTGTAATAAATGAACTACCTATAATTCCTACGGTGGTTGCAGTACATATTTTTCGATACCATGAATATATACTGGTACGGCTGTAACCAATATCTCTTGATACATATTCTACACCTTCGCCAAGAGAAAAGCAATGCTTAATTGCATCTAATTTTAAACTTGTATCAGGAATACGAGGATGATTAGGTGCATTAATGATTTTTTCCTTAATTATATATGGTTTATCAAGCGAACCATGATAATTTGTTTTTTTCTGCAAGTTTTCTTTCATACCATCGGTACAGGGTACTACTTGATGGATATTCCAATAAATTTATGACCGCTTGAACAGAACCTAAGCGTTCATATTCTTTTAATGCAATTTCTATCTGTTCTTTTGTATACATTTATTTTACTCCTTTAGGAGTCCAAGAATATGTCCGCACCCCCTACTCGGGTGCGATATAGCCTTGGATTATCAGCATAAAATAGTCCAAGAATATGTCCTCACCTCCTACTCACATTTATCAATAATAATATTTCAAGCAAAAATTTATAATTTTCAATGTCTATAAATTGCATTTTCACACACGCTATATATCCCCCAAATCTGTTTGAATGAGTCAAAATTGCTTCACCGAATCTTTGGAAATGTACTACTTCACGTTGGCGCAAGAATTTAATTACTTCATTAACGTCAGGGTCATCTGACAATTTAAGTATGTTATCATATACGGCACGTGCTTTTTGTTCTGCTGCAACCTTGTAAGAACAGTATTTTTAGGGGTGATTTTGCAAGAAATCGCATAGGTAAGCCAAAAATTTGACGGTGCAAGCCTTTTCCCAAAAAGCCTCAAATTTACATTATTTACCACGCAAAAACAAGTCAATAACCGTTAAAAATAGACGCTTTTGAACTGCTAAAAGCGTTTATTTTTATGCCGTGAACAAGATATGAGTTATCCCCCGTTCATATCAACAGAAAACAGAATATTACCGCTGTAGGAACAGCATATTTTACCAAACTACACCATTGATGAAAAATTTGTGTGTGGTTTAGTATAAAACATTAAAATTAACAGGAGAACAAAAATGATGGGACTAATCATTAGCTTCGGTGCCGGAGTATTCTTCGGCGCTTTTATAATGTCCGCGTGCGTTCTTGCCGGACGCAAAGACAAAGACAAAGATTAGGAAAGGAGGTTTACAATGGCAGTATTCAGAGTAGAAAAGACGCGAGATTTTACCGTTATGTCAAATCACCATTTGAGAAATAAGAATTTATCATTACGAGCAAAGGGGCTTTTATCGGTTATGCTTAGTTTACCGGAGGAATGGGATTATACGCTTAAAGGCTTAGCACATATAAGCAAAGAGGGTGTTGACGCTATCCGCTCAGCAATAAAAGAACTTGAAAAATTCGGATATATTGAGCGTCACCGTAAACGTAATAAAAAAGGTCAGCTTAAAACATCTGAATATATCATACACGAGTTACCTATATTGCCCGAACCTAAACAGACCGAACCTATATTGGAAAATCCAACACTGGATAATCCTACACAGGGTAAGTCCACGCAATTAAATACTAATAAATCAAATATAAAAGAATTAAATACTGATTTGATTAAATATCCATCAATCAATAAAGCGGAGCCGGAGGAAACAGCGTCAGCAGATAAAAGATGGATTGATAGATATAATAAAACAAATTCAGAAATAAAAGAGCAGATTGAATATGACAGTCTCATACTTACAAACAATGCGGAGCTTGTGAACGATATTGTAAGTGTTATGACGGAAGTGCTAATAATTGACACTCCCTACTACACCATTGAGGACAAGCAAATTCCTACGGAGCTTGTACGGATTAACTACCGCAAAATCACATATGGCAGACTTGACGCATTTCTGCTTGATTTCAGCCGCTTGTACAGCGAGATAAAAAATCCTAAAAATTATCTGATTACTGCATTGTATAACATTGCTTCCACTGCGGAAACATCAATCACGAACCGAGTAAATCACGATATGTACGGAGGTTAAGACAATGATTAAAATTTCATATAAAGCAAGAGCACCTTAGCATGGGTGCTTTTTTCATACCAGCATAAAATTTTTAAAGGAGGATTTTTCAGAAATGAAAACAAGAAACAAAATCAAAAGAATTTTAGCCGGCATTATGGCGGCAAGTATGGCAATAAGCCTTGTCCCCACTCTTTCATATGCGGCGCAGTCAAACGAGTATGTTGACCCCGCTGATGTGTGGATTGAAGCGAACGGCAGGACAAATGAGCTTGACATCAACGCGACTACCACCTATGAAACGGTGTATTGTCCAGTTTGCGATATGGAAACTACACAGCTTACATACCGTGTTCCCGAATATACAAGGTCAGGTGAAACTGCACTGAACAGAGGTGTTATGTTTTCGGACGGAACACTGATTGACGGAAGCGGCACAGGTAATCTTGATGACGGTACACCCGGCGTTGACGCATATTATACGGGTTATCATTGGACGAAAAGCGTGTGTCAGAACTGCGGTACGATTAACGCGGTAGACGGTACAGACTGTTATTCATTCGGCAAGAATGTTTACAGTCTGAACGCGTGCGACCACAATTTCTTTCTTGACTTTGACAATACCACCTACGAGCCGTACAGCAGCAAATATCACACTACAACATTAAAAGCGGGTGAATATTGTCAATTCTGCAAAGGTACATTTGCAAGGGCAACAGAAAAACAGGAAGTCCATAGCTTTGATGAAACGGTTGACGGCGAGCTTGGCAATCAACGTTTTCACATCACAGGCGAATGTGAGGACTGCGGATATATCAAAAATGAGTATATTGCCGCAAAATCTGTTATTCAAAGCTACTACGGCAAGGTTGACGGACAGGCTCATACTGTAACCATTTCCGACCTTTCGGAAAGTGGCGTGAATACAAGTATTCGTTACGGCACATCGGCAAGTAAGTGTAATTTGACATCAGCTCCAAATTATACGGACGAGGGTTATTATCCCGTGTACTATGAGATTACTTACTCATACAGCGGCGAGAGTATGACGGAAAACGGAGTATCTTATGTTTGGCTTTTAGACGACAACAGCAATGCTTCGATAACCTCTACTGACGAGCCGCACGTTCACGATTACAGATTTTTAGAAACAGTACGCCCCACCTGTACAGAGTTAGGCTATGACCGTTTCCAGTGCAGCGGCTGCGGAGCCTTGCAGAAAACAAATTATGTTCCGGCAACAGGACACGATTATGACACTATCGTAATCCGTGAAGCAAGCTGTCAGCAGGGCGGTCTTGAATTGCATATGTGTAAAAACTGCGGAAGCTATTATACAGAAAGTACCTCAATGACAGACCATACCTATACAACAAATATTGTTCCCGCAACCTGTACTATGAACGGCTACACTGAACATATCTGCATTGACTGCGGATATAAATATATTACGGATTTAACTCCGCTTGCAAAGCATGATTACAGAGAAAAGGTTACATCTCCCACTTGCACAGCAAGAGGATTTACAACATATACTTGCGCCGACTGCGGTGATATATACATTTCAGATTATACGGAGCCGCTCGGTCACGATTGGGACGAGGGGCATACTGTTACAAGCTCCACTTGCGAGGGCGAGGGCGTTATAGAATATGACTGTAAGCGTTGTGATGAAACAATGATTGCGGCAATTTCCGCAACAGGTCACACACCCGGAGCAGCGGCAACGTGTACAGAGCCGCAGACTTGTACCGTGTGCGGCGCTATTCTCGAACTTCCGACAGGCCACCATTATTCCGAAACGGTGACACTTCCGACTTGCACGGCTATGGGTTACACAACATTTACCTGTGATGATTGCGGAGCTTCATATATTGGCAATTATACGGACAAGACCGAACATCATTATCACAGTGTGATTACCCCTCCGACTTGTACAGAGTTAGGATATACAACTTACACCTGTACCGAGTGCGGAGATGAATACAAGAGTGATTACACAGACAAGAAGCCGCACAGCTACAAAACTGTTGTAACTCCGGCAACGTGTACAACAATGGGCTTTACAACATACACCTGTGAGGATTGCGGCGACAGCTACGTTGCGGATTATACCGAGGAACTGCCGCACAACTACGGAAGAACTGATATTGCCCCGACCTGCACAGAGTTAGGATATTCAATATATACCTGTCTTGACTGCGGAACGGAATATATCGGCGATTACAAGGAAGTTACAGAACATAATTATGTAGGTGTTGTAACTGCTCCCACTTGTACGGAAATGGGATATACTACATACACCTGTACAGACTGCGGCGATACATATATCGGTGATTATGTTGACGCAACAGGACATGATTATAAAATTACCGTAACTGCTCCGACTTGTACGGAATTAGGATTTACAACATATACTTGTGTTGTCTGCGGCGAGAGCCACAAGAGCGACTATATCGAAGCTGCCGGACACACGCCGTCAGCTTGGATAATTGATGTTCCGGCAACGATTGAGGGCGCGGGCAGCAAGCATGTTGAATGTAATGTCTGCGGTGAAATTCTTGAAACAGCGGAAATTCCGCAGCTTATTGACAAGGATAATTCAGATGAGGACGGTTATTCAAATGTCGGTGATTACAGTATTCTTCTCACAGACAAGGATAATAAGCCGATATTTAACAGCGAAATATCCATTGACAAGAACGATAATATCACAATAAAATTGCCGGACGGCAGACTTCTTTCTGCGGAAGATATTACCAATATCACGATAATAAACAGCGATACACAGCAGCCGGCAGAGAATATAAATATTTTCATTGCTGATACTTCGGATAATGCAGCAACAGGCAGAACGGACGCAAACGGTCAGTTAAGCGTTCCGAATAAGCAGTCGTCAACAGGTGATACAAACGGCACTGTTACGGATAATACAAATACCTATGTTGTGATTGCAGCGGATAAAAACGGCGGACTTATCCCGGATTGTGATGTGACAGTCGGAGAAAATTACTCAATAGACGTGAAACTCCCGACAGGCACGGCATTTAACAAAGATAACCGCATTACCGTAACCGTAGTAACCGAAAAGGGCGAGCCTGTGAGCGGATTGAGAGTGCAGCTTATCGGCGACGGTGATTTTATTGAAAATGGCTACACTAATATCAAAGGTCAGATTACCCTGCCTATGTCAAATACCGATATTACAGACGATAAGGGCAACGGTGAGGTCGGTGAGATTATCGGCGATAAGATTTATGACTATATCGTGACTGTTTCAGATGAAACAGGTCTTATCAGGGACGCGCTTATTACACTGATTGCAGATGATAATTCTGTTCTTGTATGCCTCCCCACTGATAAGGTCATAGATTACTTCAACCGTACAACGGTTAAGGTGGTACGTTCAGACGGAACGCCTGTTGAGGATTGGAAAGTATCTGTCTATAATAAAGACGGAAGCGGATTACGCACAGAGCTTACGGACGAAAACGGAATTGTAATTGTGCCTCCGCTTTCGGAAGCACCGATTTCAAAGCCTACTCCTACACCAAACCCCGGTGCGGAAGCTACACCGCTTCCCGGTATTGACACAACACCAACGCCGGAAGAAACAGAAAATCCGAGTGCAACAGATAACCCGACAGAAACCGGCAAACCAGAAGAAACAGAAAATCCAAGTGCAACGGATAAACCGGGTGAGCCGACAGCAAAGCCGGAGCCCACACCGACACCCGATATTGGCGACGGCGCAGTTGTACAGAACAAGAATTATAAGTACAGAGTTTTTGTTTGGGATAATGACGGCGCTATCACAGAATTTGGACTTGTCAAGCTGCAGGACAACGGCGATTTAATTATTGAATTACCGTCAAGCAAGACGCTTAATCCCGATAACAAGGTGAATATCAAGGCTGTAAATGAAGATGACAACACCCCTGTTAAGGGTATCACCGTAAACGTAACCGATACAGCGGACGGAGCCGCTTCGGATGTTACAAACAGTAACGGTATTGCAATCGTTCCTGTTTCAAATACGGATATAACAGACGCTGCCGGAAACGCGCAGGTCAAGGATAATAACGGCAACCTTTATAATGTAGTTGTTGAGGACACAGCGGCTAAAATCGAAAATGCCTATGTTGAAATTAAGGAGGGAAAAATCAGCGTTAAACTTCCTGATACAAGCGAACTGACTACATCAAATCAGACTACCGTCACCGTAACGGATAAGGACGGGCAGCCTGTTAAGGATATGAGTGTAACCGTGACAGATAAGAACAGCAAGACTGCAACGCAGTCAACAAATGCAAACGGTAAAATAACCGTTCCTGTTAAGACTTCAAGCGGCGGTGGCGGCGGTTCATCATCGGGCGGCAACTCCGGCGGTGGCGGCAGTACCGTAAGCACAATGAATGTTAAGGTTACGGACAAGGACGGCAAGAGCGTAAATGTCACAAAGTCTACTGCAAGTGACGGAATAACCTTGACACTTCCAAGCGGAACAACACTGGACGGCAGCAGCTATTACACAATTACCGTCACCGACAGTAAGGGCAGCGCAAAGATAGATTACAGCGTCACCCTAAAGGATAAAAGCGGAAATACTGCAAGCGGTGAAACGGACGCAAGCGGTCAGCTTATATTACCCGCAGCCGAGCATAAGGCATATATCGTAGGATATGAGGACGGTGAATTTAAGCCTGAAAATAATATGACAAGAGCCGAAGCAGCCGCTATATTTGCCCGTAATATTGCAGACCGCAAGAGCGAAAATATTTCAAGCGGTAAATCATCATTTACAGATGTGAATAGCAAGCTGTGGTATAATAACTCTATCGCATATCTTGAAAAGTACAACATCATATCCGGCTATACAGACGGAACGTTCAGACCGGAAGAACAGATTACAAGAGCCGAGTTTGTTACAATGTGTATGCGTTTCTACGATATGTTTGAGGACATAACGGTTTCAGATAAGAATATCTTTAATGATGTTCCAAAATCGCATTGGGCGGTGGGATATATTTGTAATGCTATCGCTATGAAATGGATTGAGGGTTACGCCGACGGTACTTTCAAGCCTGACAGCAATATTACCCGCGCCGAGGTTGTCGCTATTGTAAACCGTGTTCTTGACCGTTCCGCAGATACCGAGTATGTGAATAAGAATATATCGGCAGTGAATAAGTTTACAGACTTCAAAGATAAATCTTATTGGGCGTTCTATGAGATACTCGAAGCCGCAAATACGCATATGGCGGTTGAGTTGGCAAACGGCGAAAGCTGGGTGAAATAAAACACTGAATACTTGTCGAAAAAATCTTAAACGTAATTGCTTTTCTGGGTTCCTCGTGATATAATATTAAAGATAACTTGTGAATTTAGTTCTTAGGTCTAAATTATAAAATAAAGTAGAAAGAGGATAAAACTATGGCAAAGTCACCCATCGAAAAAGCATTAGAAAAACAGCAGAAAGAAATAGAGAAACAGCGCAGAGAAGAACAGCAATCAGCTAGAAAAGCACAGTTACGAGAAAGAGCCTCTGCTATCGTTTATGGAGCCAAAATTATAAATGGTTTTCGTATTATGGATAAAGAGTCCGAAACTACATTTCAATGTATTTTGGAGCAATATGACGGAAATGATAATAATTATATAAATTTTGATGTAGACAACTTACCCAGATATTTGCAAGATTCCTTTTCTTTAGAGTGTGAAAAGCTTCAAATGTATGGAATGCTTTCCTGTGCAACTGTTTATATGGGCGGTGCAATGATTACATTATCCGAAAGCGGAAAATCATACTTTTCTGATAAAGAATGTGCAATTAAAGATGCTGAGAAAAAGCACCCAAAAACTATCTCTGCTAATCATAAGGAATACGATGTCTTCATTTCTCATGCCAATAAAGATAAAAGTGACTATGTTGATTTACTTAATACGAAAATAAACCGTTTGGGTATTAAAGTATTTTATGATACAGACATATTATCTTGGGGTGACAACTGGAAACAGGTTATTTTAGATGGTACTGCAAATTCTGAATTTGCAATTATTGTAATTTCAAGCAATTTTTTTGGTAGAGAATGGACTGAAAGAGAGCTTAATGAGTTTTTAAACCAACAGAATGAAAGCGGACAAAAGATAGTGTTACCCTTGTTGCACGGAATCTCGATTGATGAGCTTAAAGAACACTATCCTCAGTTGGGCGATATTCAATGTATTAATACAAAAGATTATAGTAATGATGAAATTACTATCTTACTCGCTAAAGAGCTCATCAAACGATATAAAGTCTAAATATTAAACATACTTTCATCAAAATATATAATTTTATGAAATTTAAAACGGTTACTAATAGAAGTAGTAGCCGCTTTTTTGTTTAGAAAAGGAGTGTGATGTCTATACAAGAGGAAATTGACAACAAGACAATAGCTTTAGTGATAAGCACTACAAAATTAACCGGACGGCTTTTACAGGCTGCAATTCGTGAATACCAGCGTCAGCGGCAAAATCATAAAAATAATAAACAGGTAAAAGGCTATCAGGGTAAGCAGACGATTAAGCAGCTTGTAAAATCAGGCGCGGCTCTTTCCAATATCGAAATAACCGATCAGAATATAAAATCCTTTGAGAGCGTGGCGAAAAAATACGGTGTGGATTATGCTTTGAAAAAGGATAATTCACAGGAGCCGCCCAAATACCTTGTATTCTTCAAGGGCAAGGACGTTGACGTTATCAGTATGGCATTTGACGAATATTCAAAAAAGCAGCTCAGGGAAAAACCGTCACTGCGCAAAATGCTGTCGCAGATGAAAGAGCTTGCAAAAGCTATCAATCCGAAAGACCGCGCCCACCGCAAGGAACAGGAGCGTGATATATGAAGATAGACAAAAGGATTGTTATTCAAAATCTGCCGTATCTTCTGTTCTTTTGGATTGCCGATAAAATCGGCTATATGTATAGGATAACGGAGGGTAACAAGTTAATAGGATTGATTAAGGGAATTGCGGAGTTTTTTAAGGCTCCGCTTTTTTCATTCAATCCGACAGATATTCTCATAGGCATTGCCGGAGCGCTTGCGGTCAAAGGCGCGGTTTACCTCAAAGGCAAAAACTCTAAAAAATACCGAAAGGGCGTTGAATACGGTTCGGCGCGCTGGGGCACTCCGAAAGATATAGAGCCGTATACAGATAAGGACTTTTACAACAATATTCTTCTTACCAATACGGAACGGCTGACAATGGAGAGCCGCCCCAAAAATCCGAAGTATGCCCGAAACAAGAATGTTCTTGTAATAGGCGGTTCGGGTTCAGGTAAAACGCGGTTCTTTGTAAAGCCGCAGCTTATGCAGATGCACAGCTCATATGTTGTAACTGACCCGAAAGGAACGGTTTTGATTGAGTGCGGCAAGCTGTTACAGCGCGGCGGTTATAGGATAAAATCGTTCAATACAATAAATTTCAAAAAATCAATGCACTATAACCCGTTTCAGTATATCCGAAGTGAAAAGGATATTTTAAAGCTGGTAAACACGCTTATTGCCAATACCAAAGGCGAGGGCGAAAAATCCGGCGAGGATTTTTGGGTAAAAGCTGAGCGGCTATATTACTGCGCCCTTATCGGTTACATATGGTATGAAGCGCCGGAGGAAGAAAAGAATTTTATAACCCTGCTTGATATGATAAACGCAAGCGAAGCAAAGGAGGACGACGAGAGCTATCAAAGCCCTGTTGACCTCCTTTTTAATCGTCTGGAGGAAAAGGAGCCGGAGCATTTTGCGGTAAAGCAATACAAGAAATACAAAATGGCAGCCGGAAAGACCGCTAAAAGTATTTTGATAAGCTGCGGCGCACGTCTTGCACCCTTTGATATTAAAGAGCTGCGCGACCTTATGGAATATGACGAACTGGAGCTTGACACTCTGGGCGACAGAAAAACGGCTCTGTTCGTTATCATATCTGATACGGACGACACTTTTAATTTTGTGGTTGCTATGATGTACACGCAGCTATTCAATTTACTATGCGATAAGGCAGATGATGAATACGGCGGACGCTTGCCTGTTCATGTCAGGTTCTTGCTTGACGAATTTGCAAACATTGGACAAATCCCGAAGTTTGACAAACTGATTGCGACAATCCGAAGCCGTGAAATCTCTGCTTGTATCATATTACAGGCCCAGTCCCAGCTAAAAGCGATTTACAAGGACAATGCCGACACGATTATAGGAAACTGCGATACTACCCTGTTCCTCGGAGGTAAAGAGAAGTCAACACTTAAAGAGCTTTCCGAAACACTCGGAAAAGAAACGATTGATATGTTTAATACCTCCGAAACACGGAGCAATCAAAATTCCTATGGATTGAATTATCAGAAACTTGGAAAGGAGCTGATGTCACAGGACGAATTGGCTGTAATGGACGGTGGCAAGTGCATATTACAGCTTAGGGGCGTAAGACCGTTTTTATCGGATAAATACGATATAACGGCGCACCCCAGATACAAATACCTTGCCGATTTTGACGAAAGGAACAAGTTTAATATGGAACGATATATGAAGAAAAGAAAAACCGTTGTAAAACCCAATGAGGTATTTGACTATTACGAGATAGAATTACCTCACGAAACAAAATCAGATACGAAAATAAAAGGAGGATAAAATTTATATGCAGTTTTTTTCAGAAGCAGTGAATGTACTGCAAACACTTGTAATTGCGCTTGGCGCGGGCCTTGCGGTATGGGGCGTTGTAAATCTTTTGGAGGGTTACGGCAACGATAACCCCGG
>ERZ837487.1667-NODE-1667-length-25645-cov-46.520594_pt1 | contig 25645 bp, 22 predicted proteins | sample MGYA00519911_ERZ837487 | MGnify/ENA primary metagenome ERZ837487 (study PRJEB31850, sample SAMEA3708818) | human gut metagenome | biome: human gut; feature: human-associated habitat; material: faeces | place: China | collected 2014 ... | reverse complement strand
GCACCAGGCAGCATTAAGTCAAGCAGTACAAGCGTATAAGCCTTTTCTTTTATATTAAGAAGCAGCTTTGCTTCTGTTCCTGAAAATGCCTGTTCACACGTATAACCAGCCTTCATAAGCACCTCACAAAGAAGGTTATTAATATTTATATCATCTTCTACAATTAATATATTAGGCATAATTTTTACTCCTGTATTTTATAATGTAAAATAGTCATCTACTTTATGAGAAATGGCATTAAATAAAATGGTTTCAGCATTAAATTTTCTTCTTTTCCAACATCTTTTTGTGATATTAAATATATCTTACTTACATTCTTTGAAAATTTTTTATAAAACTGTTTTATAGATTCGTGCTTTCCTGCCCCTGATGACTTAATTTCAAAGGCATTTACTTTACTTCCCTCAGAAATCAGAAAGTCAACCTCATAATAATGTGTGCTTTTGTCTTTTTCCCAAGTGTGATAATAAAGTTCCCTTCCCGCTGCTGTAATCATCTGTGCAATAAGATTCTCATATAAATAGCCAAGATTAGCTGGCAGCTTATCAGAAAGCAGCTTCGCATATACATTATTTTCTGTGACTGGACGGTCTATAAACATTAATGTAATAAATAATCCAGTATCCGACAGATACAATTTATAACTGTCAAAGTCCTTTGTATCTGTCAGGCTTACCCTTGGATCAGTTGAATTATAACAAGGTAAGACAGTCTTTGAATCAATCAGCTCATACAATAATTCTTCTGTTTTTGAATTATTCTTCTTTCCTATTGCCGCAGTAATCCTGTATTTTTTTGAATCCTTTGCAAGTTGTGCCGGAATTGAGTGATATAACGCAGAGATTCTTCCAGAACCATCAATCTTTTTAAAATCTTCTTCATACAATGATATAATCTGTCTTTTGACCATATCAATTTCCGAGAAATTCTTACCCTCTATATAAGCTTCAACTGCCTGAGGCATACCACCTACTGCCATATATATTCTTAAATCTCTCATCAGTTTACGATTAGTTGGCTGTCCAATAGCCTTACCTGTATTGTATATCTGACAAAGAAGTTCATAGTTTCCCCCCGTTGCATCACAGAACTCCTGATAATCCATTGGATACACCTGTATTTTCATTTCCTCCGATGGAATTAAAATATCCTTTACATTTTTCTTTATGGATATTAGTGAACCAGTTTCCAGATAACTGTATCTTCCATCTGCAACAAGATGTTTTATTGCCTGTCTTGCTTTCGGGAATAGCTGGACTTCATCAAATATAATCAGCGATTTATGCTCATATAATGTTATACCTGTTTCCGCCTGCAATCTTAAAAAAAATATATTTAGATTTGCTATATCATCAAAACACTCCAATATATTAGCTGTTGCTTTTGAAAAATCAATAAGAATACACGAGTCATATTCATTTTCTCCAAAGCTTTGGGCGATTGTAGACTTACCAACTCGTCTCGCCCCCTCTAACAACACCGCATATTTATCCGAATACTTTTCCTTCCATTCTAACAATCTACTATATACTTTTCTTTTAAAATTCATAGTCTTCCCCTTTCAGAACTATACTATATCATTGTCATTATTCTTTACCGTGCTAAAAGCACCCCTGATTTCTTTATATAATACATATTATAATATAACTTTCTTCAATATTATTATCTCTTATTTTGACCGTTTCTTCAAGATTATTTTTGCTCATTATGACTGTTTCTTCAAAACTATTTTCACTCATTTTGTCCATTTCTTCAAGCTTTTACTTTATTTATAAACATAAAAAACAGCACGACTATTCCCTTTATCCAGAAATAAATCGTGCCGTCTTATCTTTTATCTTATCTGTGTTATAATTTTAATTATTCTCTGCTCTCGCCATAGCAATCTGCTCCGGTGTTATAGGCAGCTCATAGAACCTCTTTCCTGCTGCGTGGCTTAGCGCATCTGTCACAGCCGGAAGTGGAGTGTTGATTACAACCTCTCCTATTGACTTAGCACCAAATGGTCCAGCATTCTCAAAGCTGCTTTCAAACTCAACATTAATATGTCCAATATCCATTCTTGATGGTATCTTATATTGCAGGAATGAGTTCTCATAAAGCTTTCCCTTATCAGAATATGTGATATTTTCAGACATTGCCATACCAATTCCCTGAAGGATTCCGCCTTCTGCCTGAACCCTTGCAAGATTAGGATTAACTGGTGTTCCACAATCAACGCATGCATCATATTCCACAACCCTGCTCTCACCTGTGACAAGGTCAACCTCAACCTCAGCTGCACCTACCATAAATGGTGGTGGAGAAATAGGTGATGTATGTGTATTAGTAACTGTAAGTGCTATATCATTGCCACACATTGAAGCTGTTGCGATATCGCAAAGACTTACTGATGCACCATTGTGCTCTCCAGCCTCGCATCTTACACAGCTTCCGTCAAATGTAACCTCACTCTTATCACAGCCTATAAGCTTAGCTCCAAGCTTTTCGATTCTGCTTCTTAGCTCTAAGGCACAGTTCTCAACTGCCTTTCCAGTAACGTATGTTGTACTTGATGCATATGAGCCTGAATCATAAGGTGATATATCAGTATCAGCACCGAATACACTTATGTTATCAGTACTGCACTCAAGCACCTCCGCAGCAATCTGTGCAAGTATTGTATCACAGCCTGTTCCCATATCAGCAGCGCCGATATTCATTGTATACACACCCTCATCATTAAGCTTAAGTGTGGCACTTCCCACATCCACACCAGATATACCAGAGCCCTGCATAGCCATACCCATTCCGACAAAACGTGCTTTAGTGTCAGATATCTTTCTCATAGGATACTTCTCATCCCATTTAATCATCTCTTTGACCTTTGCTAAGCATCTGTCAAGTGCACAGCTTGTATTGACCTGACCATAGTAAGCAGGCATTACATCGCCCTCCTTAACTATGTTTTTAAACCTTATTTCAAAAGGATCCATATGAAGCTTATCAGCAAGCTCATTCACGGCAGATTCAACAGCAAAAAGTCCCTGTGTGGCACCATATCCTCTGTATGCCCCTGCTGACATAACATTTGTGTATACAACATCACTTACAAAGCGGAATGCCTCCGCCTTTCCGTATAATGGTATTGACTTGTGCCCTGAAAGGCCTACTGTCGTTGGTCCATGCTCACCATAAGCTCCTGTGTTTGACAAGGTATATAAATCTATTCCTTTTACGATACCATCCTTAGTTGCACCGAGCCTTACATGCATCTGCATCTCATGTCTTGGAGATGAAGCTGACAATGACTCTTCCCTTGAGAATATAATCATAGCTGGCTTCTTAGTCTTCCATGTGACAAATGCCGGATATATTTCTGAAACCGAGGTCTGCTTTGCACCAAAACCACCACCTATTCTAGGCTTTGTAACACGTATCTTTGATGGAGAGATTCCAAGTGCGTGTGATATGATTCTTCTGCAATGAAATACTATCTGTGTAGAGCTTACAACATGAAGTCTTCCATAAGTATCGATTGTACAGAATGTCCTGAAGGTCTCCATCATACTCTGCTGGCATGCCTTTGTATGATATGTCCTGTCAATTACAATATCACAGCTCTCAAGCACCTTATCTATATCACCATTACTGCACTCATCATGTGCACATAGATTTCTTTTATTATCAGCTCCGACAGGACACAATGCTTCCCAGTTATCCTCCGGATGAACAAGTATCTCATTATCCTTTGCCTTTGTAAAGTCAAGTACTGGTTCAAGCACCTCATACTCTGCCTTAATAAGCTTCATCGCCTTATCAACACAGCGTTCATCCACTCCCGCAACAATAGCAACCGGATCACCTATGAATCTTACATGTTTATCAAGAATAAGCCTGTCATAAGGACTTGGCTCAGGATACGTCTGACCAGCGCAGGTGAAACGCTTCATATTCTGGTCAACATCCTTATATGTATATATTGCCTCTATTCCAGGTACCTTCATTGCAATATCTGTATTAATGCTCTTAACATATGCGTTGGCATATGGTGAACGCAGAAGCTTTACAACAAGACAATCCTTTGGTGCAATATCATCTGTATATACCGGTTTTCCAAGAAGCAGCTCCATTGCATCCTTTTTTCTTACTGCTTTATTAACTGACTTCATTACTTCACCTCCTCTGCTATATTTTCTTTATTTTCCATACTGGCTTCCTTAGCCTTTTTTACCCTGAGGTAATCCAGAATTCCTCTTAACTGGCCTTCATACCCTGAACATCTGCACAGATTTCCTGAAAGAAACTCCTTTATCTCATCTTCATCAGGATAAGGATTCTCCCTAAAGAGTGCAATAGCATTCATAACAAAGCCCGGATTACAGAAGCCACACTGCTCTGCCCCCTGGTCAGCTATAAATGTAACGAATTCTGCGGCCTCCTCCTGTAAACCTTCAAGCGTTGTAACGCTGCATTTATCTGCTCTTACAGCAAGAACCGAACATGAAAGCACTGGTTTATCGTTAAGAAATACCGTACACAGTCCGCAGTTAGAAGTCTCACAGCCACATTTTACACTATAACAGCCATGCTCCCTCACGAAATCATAAAGAGTCATATCGCAGGCAACATCTGCTTTGACCGACTTTCCATTTAACTTAATATCTACTAACATATATTCTCCAATCCATACACTAATAATTTACAGCCCTTAATGCTCTCTTAGTAAGCTCTTCTGCCAGATGGCTTCTGTATTCAGCACTTCCACGCATATTACTCTCTGTAGAAACATTTTCCCTTACATATCTGGCGAAGCTCTCTATAGTCTCATCATTTACTACGCCCTTAAGAATACCTTCCTTATCTTCTACAACAACAGCTCTTCCCGGTCTTGCACCTATGCATATATTATATTTGCCTGAACCGCTAAAGCCCACGCCAGCACAGGTAAGAACCGGAAGGTCTGTTTCTGTTATTCTTACTGCCTCATAAAACATCTTAACTGGCTTTTTCTTAACTATAATGCTTACAATAATATCCCTGTCATAGCTCTTGGCCGCATACTCCTTTAGGGAAACTATTCCACCCTTATATAACTCCACATATGAGTCAAGTCCTATTAATAATGTAAGAACATCAGAAAATCCATATCTTCCATATATGCTTCCGCCAACTGTCGCAAGATTTCTAAACTGCACGCCAACAATATGCCTTAGTGCTTCCTTAGCGCAGCCATTGGTATACTCATTAAAGCCCTTATGGTTTTCTAACTGTCTTAGAGATGTCATGCATCCAATCTTAAATTCTTCATCTGTCTCTTCAAGCTTGTCAAGTCCCAGTCCTGACATGTCAATCGCAGTATTGATTCTGTTATCGCCCATACGCATCCACATCATACCGCCGATAATTCTGTTAGCCTTCTTCTGGTTAAGCTCGTAGGCCTCTTCAATACTTTCTACTTTCCTATAATTCTGTATATTAAGCATAAAAACTCCTCATTTTGATCATACTTATGCCAGAAATAAAAGTCCTGCTGTGCAGCTTAAACAGCTTTTAACCTTTTTTCTGACCGTTTCTTAATTACATCATAATATAACTATACTGACTTGTAAAAGCCTTGTCAATCTGATAAAATTCATTCGCACACTTCTTTTAACTGTTGCTATAAGATATATTCTGTTCAACATAAATGAGTGTGTTAAAACAAAGTAGAAATGAGGATAATTATGAAGAATTTTAAAAGATTAACCGCTTTAGTTCTGGCAGTGCTCATGCTTATATCAACTGTAGCATGTGGCAGTTCTGCTTCTAACAACAATGCTACACAGGCTGCTTCAACATCAGCCTTTGATGTCATGTCCCAATTCAACGAGGTAAGCACAAGCTACCCTCTTACTGTTACCGACCAGGCTGGACGAACAGTGACCTTTGAAAAAGCACCTGAAAAGATTGCTTCATCTTACTATATCTCTACAAGTCTTCTCCTTGCACTTGGATTAAAGGATAAGCTTGTGGGAATCGAAGCTAAGGCTAATACACGAAACATCTATAAGCTTGCAGCTCCATCCATCATAAGTCTCCCTAATATGGGAACAGCTAAGGAATTCAACACAGAAGCCTGTGTTGCAGCAGCACCTGATGTTGTATTCCTTCCTATGAAGTTAAAAAAAGCTGCAGATACACTTGAAGGTTTTGGTATCAAGGCTGTTGTTGTTAATCCTGAGGATGCAACGCTCCTTAAGGAATGTATAACACTTGTTGGTAAAATAACTAACACAATCGGACGCTCTGATGCACTTAACAATTCTATCGATACATTTTTAGCTGATAATAAAGCCAAGCTTGCAGGTGAAAGCACTCCTTTAGTATATCTTGCAGGCAACAGCTCTGTTCTTTCAACAGCCGGAAGCAAGATGTATCAGAACACATTACTTAGCAATGCAGGAGGAAAGAATGCAGCCTCTGAGCTTACAGATACTTACTGGGCAAATATTTCATATGAACAGCTTCTTGCCTGGAACCCTGATTACATTATAATAGCTGCCGATGCAACTTACTCAGTAGATGACGTTATAAATGATGCTAATCTTGCAGACTGCAATGCTGTTAAGAATAAAAAGGTTGTAAAACTTCCTGGTGATATAGAAGCATGGGATTCACCTGTACCAGCAAGCTTCTTAGGAAGCATATATATTGCCTCTGTTCTTCACCCAGAAAAGGTTACTAATGATTTCTATGAAGAATGTGTAACTAAATTCTATGAAAGCTTTTATGGATTCACACCTGCTAAATAAGGATGATTTATGTTCAAAAATACTTATAATTACCGGAACAAAATTATACTTTTATCAGCCATACAGGTACTGCTTCTTCTGGCAGTACTTGTATGGTCTGTCATTACCGGACAGTATCCACTCACATTAAAGAGCTTACTGTCTGGTGATACTATGTCTATTATGGTCTTTAAAAGGCTCAGGCTTCCCCGTGCCCTTATGGGTGTTATAGGCGGTTTTGGGCTTTCAATATCAGGTTATATATATCAGCTTATATTTAAAAACCCTCTGGCTTCTCCCGATATCGTTGGCGTTTCCTCCGGTGCAAGTGCCGGTGCTGCTCTTGCAATAGTTGCAGTTTCTGCTTCTGTTCCAGTCATCTCCATATCTGCTTTTATCGGAGCTGTTACAGCCCTCATAATAACTCTGCTTACAGCTTATCTTGTCCCTGGCAGAAACAGTTATACTATCGTGCTTGCCGGTATAGCTATTCATTCTGTGGCACAGACTATACTTATGTTTCTAAAGCTTGCTGCCGATCCTGAAAAACAGCTTGCTTCAATCGAATACTGGATTATGGGAAGCCTTAATGGTATTTCAAGGGACAGCCTTGCTATTCCGTTCCTCACAACACTTGCCGGCTTTATTATAATGGCTATGTTATACAGACAGGTTCTCATTCTCTCTACAAGCGAAGAGGAAGCTGTATCACTAGGTGTAAATGTAGCAATTCTGCGTTTTATCATACTAATGCTTGCTACATTAGTAGTATCATCAATAATATGTGTTACGGGGCTTATAAGCTTTATCGGACTTATCGCACCTCATATTGCCAGACTGCTTACAAAGCGTAATGACATATTTACATACATAACAAGTGGCTTCACAGGAGCTATTTTACTGACACTTGCTGATATACTGGCAAGAAGTGTATCCTCATCAGAGCTGCCAGTCAGTATATTTACCTCACTTCTTGGAGCTCCACTGCTTATCATTCTGCTTATCAGAGCTAATAAAAAGGAGGCGTTATGATGTCCGATTTATTCAATACTACATTTTCTGCTGCCGGAATATCTGTATATTATGGCAGCACCTGTGCGGTTGATAACGTAAGCTTTGACCTTATGCCAGGACAGCTTAATGCTGTTATTGGCAATAACGGCTGTGGTAAAACCTCCCTTATTAAAGCTATTATGGGACTTATAAAGCACAACGGAAAATGTCAGCTTAATGAACACTTACTTGAAAACCTCTCTGTTAAAAAAAAGGCCCAGCTGATAAGCTACATTCCCCAAAGAAACAATCTTACCATAAGTATGACCGTCAGGGAGGTATGTCTGCTTGGCTTCAATCCTCATATGCACATACTTGGAGGCTACACCACAGATATGATAAAACGTGCCGATAAAGCTATTGATATGGTTGGACTTAATGGTTTATACGAATCAGACTTCTTAGCTTTAAGCGAAGGGCAGAAGCAGTTATGTATTCTGGCACGCACCATAATAGAGGCTTCCCCACTGCTTCTTCTTGATGAACCTGATAGTGCACTTGATTTTTCTAATCGTCATCTTCTTATGCAGCGCATAAGAAGCATTGTATCCGATGGCAGATGCGTACTTATGTGTATTCACAGTCCTGAGCTAGCTTTGGAATACTGCGATAATATATTTCTTATGAAAGCCGGAACAATACTTACCAGCATTAATACTCATACAGACTCCCTTGATACTATTAACGAAAAGCTGTCTCTTATATATGATAATATTAATGTTATTGAATGTACCGATATCCACCATAAAACACACCTTGTAGTTGTGGCACTATAAACCTTTACTACATATATATATTCACACAGGACACACATACGTTATAAAAGCATTTACTGAAATGAGGTGACTTATTCTATGGATAATTGCTATTTAGACGCTCTGGCTGTCATTACATTTTTTAAGATGTCAGAAAAAAAGCATCTTTTTATTACCGGAGACCGGGGAAGTGGCAAATCATATCTGTTAAACAGCATTTTAAACCAGACTAAAGACGCTACGGATATGTCTGATTTTTTCAATTTCAATTATCTGCTAAGCCGCAGAACGGACACCCCAGAAGTTGTTATTAAATCCAATCTTATAGATGATGGAAAAGAATATGTGATTGGCAGACCACGTACACTCACTCCTGTTTCTCCTAAAAAAGGCAACAATATGACCTCCGTAGAGGATGGCTTTATTAACTGCGCCTGTCCTGCTATTATGAAGCATCTTATGACCTCTGCTGATAGTGTATTTGTTATTGACGAGCTTGGTTATCTGGAGAGTTCCTGTATTCCTTTTCAGGAGAGCATTAAAAGTCTTCTTGATAACTCACGCGTATTATCTGTCATCAGAAAACAATCCACGGAATTTCTTGACAGTATTAAAAGAAGATCAGATGTACTTTTAATCGATATTGATAATACCTTCAGCTCTATTTCGTGCATTATTATGGCATCTGGTATGTCAAAAAGATTCGGTACCAACAAGCTTTTAGCATCCTTTAACAACAACACTCTCTTTGAAAATGCGATAAATATAAGCCGCTTTGTCAGCTTTGGTAAAACTCTTGCCGTAACCCGGCATGATGAGCTTGTACAGATATGTGAACGGGAACATATACATTGCATAAAACACAATATGCCTTACAGAAATGATATGGTACACCTTGGTGTTTCCCACATTATAAAGGAATCCTGCTGCCAGAAAAACAACTGCACTCAGGGAATATTATTTCTTCCATCAGACCAGCCGCTCATCACTAAGACAAGCCTGCAGCTTCTGTGTCTTTTATTTATTTACTACAACAGCAGTCATTTTGCTTGTAACAACGCAGATAAATCCAGCAATGCCAACAATAATTATTCTAATAATAATTATTCAAATAATAATAATAATATATGCCGGCTTGCCTTCAACGAAAACGCAGGCGCACCAGTAATATTTCCTGCGTGCTATTATAATGAGCTTCTTACACTTCCACAGGGCAAGGGTGGCGGCTTTATTGCAAAAAAACATCCTGCACAGGTTGTTTTAGTTCCTGCACAGGATGAATATGAATTATATGATATTGATACTCCTGATGACCTTATTCGTCTTTCCCGGTATCTTCGCTAATTGCTGTACCTTATTTAGTTACAGCCTTTTCCTTTATTGTTGCTGCTTCTTCTGTAACAACTTCTTTAACCGTTTCCTCAGCTTTATCCTTAGGAAGAATTATGTTAAGTAATATTGCTACAAATGCTGCTGGAACAATACCAGACTCACCAAACATAAGCTGTACTGCCTGTGGTGTATGTGCAAGGATTGCAGGGCTTACACCCATACCATAGCCTACACCAAGTGCAACCGATACAATAGAAAGCCTTCTTGCATCAAGCGGCTCCTTAGTGATAAGCTGGATACCACTTACAATAATTGATGAGAACATCATAACTGCCGCACCACCAAGTACTGACTGTGGCATGATTGATATTAATGCTCCAAGCTTAGGAATAAGACCACATAATATAAGGAATACAGCACCAGATGCAAGTGCAATTCTGTTAACAACCTTAGTCATTGCAACAAGGCCAACATTCTGGCTGAATGATGTATTAGGAAGCACACCGAAAAGTGCTGCAAGCGATGAACCTAAACCATCACACATAACTCCGCCTGAAAGTTCTTTATCTGTCGCTTCTCTTCCTACTCCACCGACCATAACACCTGATATATCTCCAACAGTTTCTACTGCTGTTACAACAAACATAACAAGCACAGGAAGTATTGCTCTTAAGTCAAACACTGGCTTAACTGGCATGAACTTAGGAATCGCAATCCACTTAGCTTCTGCAACCTTATTCCAGTTAAGTACCCATGACTTAGTATATTCAACTCCCTCAGCATTAACTGCTGTATGTGGAAGCACACAGCCCATAATAGCTGCTACAATATAACCAACTATAATTCCAATCAGTATAGATGATGAACTAAGATATCCCTTTGTCCAGTGCTTAACGAATAATATAACAATAAGCACAACAAACGCCAGAAACAGATTCTCTAATGAGCCAAAGTCTTTAGCCCCGTTTCCACCACCGAATGAATTGATACCAACAGAAATAAGTGACAGTCCAATAGAAAGCACAACAGTTCCTGTTACAACTGATGGGAAAAATCTTCTTAAAGGCTTAATAAATGCACCAAGCACAGTTTCAAAAAGACCACCTATAATGGATGCTCCCATAATTGCACCATAGGCTAATACTCCGCCTCCCATAACCTTTGTTATACTGCTGAATACTCCGATAAATCCAGAGCTTGTACCCATAATAATAGGCACCTTGCCTCCAACAGGTCCAATTGAAAACAACTGTATAAGTGTTACAATACCAGCTATAATCATAGCATTCTGTAAAAGTGCAACCTGAATAGATGCATACTCACTTCCTGCTCCAATACCACAGGCTCCTGTAATAATAAGCAACGGTGTAAGATTTCCTACAAACATCGCCATAACGTGCTGAAGTCCAAGTGGTATCGCCTGTTTTAATGAAAGCTTTCCATTAAAATCATATGCCTCCGGCATAAGTTCTTTTATTTTTTTCATATATCCTCCGGTATATTAACCATAATCTATCTGTTATTAATCTCATATGAAGAAGGTCTAGGGAAAATCATTATTCAAGTACTGATTTTCCTTAGACCTTCCTTCTGTATGACCTACGCTTATTATCTCTGCACATCAAATGAAGCATTATTCATAAGTCGCTTAATCTGGTCAACGCTTGTGATGTTAGTATCGCCGCGGATAGCGTGCTTCATTACTGAAGAAGCTACTGCGAAATTGACGATATCTTCGTGCTTCCAGTCATTCTGCATAAGAGCATAGATAAGACCAGAAGAGAATGCATCTCCACCACCAACACGGTCAACAATCTCAAAATTGAGTGTCTTGCTTTCGTAAGTCTTTCCGTCAGCATAGTAGAAAGCCTTAAGAGAGTTATTACTTCCTGAATGAACATAACGTACTGTTCTTGCAATTGCTTTCATATGGTACTGCTCATCAATAGCCTTGAATACTCTGTCCATATCCTCAAATGATGGATCCATAGTAAGGCCGTCCTTAACATCTGTACCATCTGCATTGTATACATGGATAGGCTCAATACCTATAAGTACATCTACATATGGAAGATATCTGCTGAGTACATCCCTTGCTGTTTCAAAAGACCATAATGTACTTCTGAAATTAGGATCAAAGCTTACCGTAAGTCCAAGCTTCTTAGCTGCCTTGATAGCCTTATCTATAAGACGACGGCAGTTATATGAAAGAGCTGGTGTGATGCCACTTAAATGTAACCAGTCATAATCCTTTAAGATGTTCTCAAAATCTACATCCTTATAATCATATTCAGCAAATGCTGAGCTTCCTCTATCATATATTACCTGTGAAGGTCTTACTGAAACACCTTCTTCAAGGTAATAAAGTCCCATTCTTCCGTCAGACTTGATAATGTGCTTAGTGTGTACATCATTAGCCTTAAGGTAGTTGATACAAGACTTACCAAGGTCTGTGTTAGGTAATACTGTAAAAAATGTTGAATCTACACCAAGGTTAGCGAGTGAAACTGCTACGTTGGCTTCTGCTCCACCATAGTTAACTATGAAATTGTGGGTTGTAACTATCTTCTCATAGTTAGGTGGTGACAATCTTAACATCAATTCGCCAATTGCTATGAACTTCATACGTGCCTCCATCTATCATTAAACTTTAAACCTGATATTAAGTAATATTTTATGGCAATAATCTGTACTTTTATTGCTCTATATTGTCAAAATAATACTCCATTTAATGATACTACTTATCCTATAAAATTGCAAATTGTATTTAACGCATTAACTCATAAATACCGCAGTATTTTGTTGCATTAACACACCATTTCATTGTATAATTAAAAATATTTTGAAGCGAGGAAAGTAATACCTATGGACATTTACGAATCATTGAACTCTATTTTAGTAACTTTATTCAATGATATAATGAACATTGAAGAAAAGGCTTTAATTACAGATGAATTTTCTGACATCACAGTTACTGATATGCACATAATTGAAGCTATCGGAATTAAAGAGCCACGCACTATGGGAACAATATCCAAGGCCTTAGGCGTGACTATGGGAACTCTTACAGTCGGCATTAACGGACTTGTTAAAAAGGGATATGTAATAAGGACAAGAAGTGAAGAAGACCGCCGTGTCGTATATGCTTCCCTCACACCAAAGGGTAATGCGGCATACACTCACCATATGAGATTTCATCAGGATATGATTAAACATATAACTGACGATTTAAGCGAAGATGAAGCCGCCGTACTTATTAAGACATTTACAAGACTTGAAGATTATTTTAAAAGCATATCATAACATTCAAAATGATTATGGAATTATATTAACATATAACTATACTGTCGCAGCTGCGTAACTTTTAACGCACTGCCTGCATAGCAAAAACCCCACAGATATGAATTTCTGTGGGGTTTTTTGAAAGATTATTAATCTTTCCGCCGACCGGGCCGGCATAATTTATATATGAGAGTTTTGGAAAAGTAAGCTTATTTAGTTAATTCAGCTGTCTTATATATAAATGTTACTGAATTGTCCTTACCATCTGATTTACCAAGGAATGTGTTGTAATTCTGACCAAGCTTGATTACTTCCTTGATTGTATCTACTGCTGTATCAGCATCATCTCCAACAAGACTTGTAATAGCCTTAATACCTGTCTCATTGAATTCTGCCATACCATCTTTAAGTGTTATAGCACCATCATTAAGCTGTGTTACGCCATCTGCTAAAGTTACAGAAGATGACTTAAGTGTTGATGTTCCATCAGCAAGCTGTGTAGAACCACTTCTTAAAGCTTCATTGTTAGAATTAAGTGTGCTGAAACCACCAGCAATCTGTTCAATACCACCGTTAAGTGTATCATTGTTACCATTAAGCTGTGCAAGTCCTGCGCTTATCTGTGCTATACCACCATTAAGTGTATCATTGTTATCGCTAAGCTGTGCAAGTCCTGCACTTATCTGTGCTATACCACCATTAAGTGTATCATTGTTACCACTAAGCTGTGCAAGTCCTGCATTAAGCTGTGATGCACCTGCGTTAAGTGTATCGTTATTCTTAACAAGTTCACCAAGTCCGTCTGTTAATGACTGGCTTCCATCTGTAAGCTGCTTTAATGCTGCATTAATTGTTTCATTATTGCTAAGATTGCTGACAACTGCATCTAATGCACTTGAAGCACCTATATTACCAGCGGCTTTAATAAGAAGTCCTAACTGGTTAGCATATACATAATCCTTTGAACCAGCCTGTGATACCTGTGGAGTATATGGCTTACCGCTTGTCACAGCTTCTGTATATGTCTCTGTTATTATATTAGTTGTATAAGCTGTAAGATACTTTACAAAATAAGCTGATATATCTGTTGCTGCCTCACTACTGCTCTTCTTACCCAGATCACTAAGGTCTGTTGCTATAGTTACATCACTAAGACCTAATGCTGTTCCTAATTTCTGTAAATCAGCTGCCTGCTCCATAACAGTCTTTCCTGTTGAGTCTGCTACAGAATTCATCTTATAAGCTGTTGAATTAGCTGCAAGTTCCTTAACAACATTTCCAATAAGTGCTGTCTTAATGCTCTTTATTCCTTCATTTAATTGTGAAGCTCCTGCCTCTGCACTAGCAACACCATCTGTATAAGCCTTTAAACCTGTCTGTAATGAAACTGCACCTGCTGCCGCACTGGCAACACCGCCTGTATATGTTGAAAGACCACTCTGTAATGTGCCTGAACCTGCATTAAGTGCTCCTACACCATCAGTATAAGTCTTTAAACCTGACTGTAACTGTCCTGAACCTGCACCAAGCTGGTTAGCTCCTGCTGTGTATGCACTGATACCATCCTTAAGCTGTCCTGCACCTGCTGCCAGAGCTGTAGCACCATCTGTATAAGCATAGATACCATCTTTAAGCTGGCTTGCACCATCATTTAACTGGTTCACGCCATCTGTAAGTGCTGGAATACTGTCAGAAAGTGTCTGTGTACCATTCTGGAGAGTAACTGTTCCATCTGTAAGCTGGTCAGCTGCTGACTGAAGCTCATTCATCTTATCTTCAAGCTTAGCAAGTGAGAAATCATCTGTATCTATATCATTAAGTGTGCTTGTTGTAGCAACTGACATAGACATATCAAGCTCGAAATCCTCTACATCTGCTGATATTTCAAAGTATTCTGGAATATCCATATCAAGGCTTTCACCATCAAACTTAAGGTTTAAAGTATCCTTTAAGCCTGGCATAGCCATACCAAGTGCAATGATATTATCGCCAACCTTGCTTACCTTGCCGTTAGTAACTTCTACATTACTGAACTTATCTGTTGGAAGAAGTGTTCCTGTAATCATAGTAAATGGAACATAAGCTATCTGTGACTTTCCATTAACTGTTATATTCTTCTTCTCATTGTTAGTATAGTCATATCTGATAGTAACCTTACCACTCTTGCCAATCATATCTTCTGGCTTAGTTTCAACACCATTTAACTTGTAAGTAACCTTTATTGAAACAGGAGCAGTCTTATCAGATGTGCTCTGGTTAGTTGTTGTTTCGCCCTTAGAATCAGTAACCTTTTCTGTTACAAGAACGTGATCCTGAGTTCCGTCTGCCTTATCAAATACATATACCATCTCGTCTCTTGTATTTGTCTTTAATGTACTTGTATTTGATATTGAAAGCTCGTTCTTAATAGCATTTGTTATAATATTCTCTGTATTAGAAGCAGCCTCACTGCTTATTGCAACCTCACTGCCTGTCTGATTATATGCTGTGCTAGTGCCACAGCCTGTAAGTGTTGAAGCAATAAGAACAACACTTAATAATACTGAACTATATTTAAATAAAGTCTTCTTAACCATAACTATTCCTCCATTTTCTTACTTCCTGATATATTCTTATATCTGTTACGGCATATACACCTTTGACCCGTTCATACATCTTTCTGATTACATATCCTGATTCTTCTTAGGCTTAAATCCTATACTTGTATTGATAATGAGCTTATCACATAATACAAACAATGATGGAAGTATGAAGATAACTACGAACATACTTATAATTGCACCACGCGCCATAAGTGTACAAAGCGAACCAATCATATCAACTGAAGCTATACATCCAACACCAAATGTTGCGGCAAAGAAACCAAGCGCACTAACAATAATTGATGGTATTGATGTTGAAAGAGCTATCTGGATTGCTTCCTTCTTAGCGTATCCCTGGCTTCTTTCCTTCTTATATCTTGTTGTCATAAGAATAGCATAATCGACTGTTGCACCAAGCTGGATAGTACCGATAACTACTGATGCAATAAATGGTATCTGTGTATGCGTAAAATATGGAATACCCATATTAACAAATATAGCAAATTCGATTGCTGAAACAAGTATAATTGGAAGCGATATTGATTTAAGTACGAACAGGATAATAACAAATATAGCTACTATTGATACCGCACTGACTGTCTTAAAGTCCTTATCTGTTATAGTGATAAGATCCTTGGTACAAGGAGCTTCACCAACTACCATTGCCTTAGAATCGTAAGACTTTACAATATCATTCACCTTACTAATCTGATTGTTAATTTCATCTGATGCTATTTTGTAATCTGTAGCAATCATCATTATCTGATAATCTTCACCCTTAAGCTCTGATACTGTCTTAGCCGGTAAGAATTCCTGTGGAATACCAGACTTAAGTGCTGTGTCAAGTCCGAGTGCGAACTGTACACCGTCTACATCACCTAACTTATCAAGCATTTCGTTAGCTGTATCTGTAGACATACTAGAGTCAGCAAGTATCATATAGATTGAATTCATATCAAAGTTTTCTTCCAGCTTCTTATTAGCCTGTGAGCAGGCAAGGTCATCTGGAAGTGTATCAGACAAATCATAATATACTGATGTATGATTCTGTCCATATATAGCAGGTCCTAATAATACAACAAAGACAATTACAAATATCCATGAGTGGTTTACTATAAATGTAGCAAGCTTATCGAAGTTTGGCATAATCTCACGATGCATTGTCTTCTCTAATGCCCTGTCAAATGTAAGTATCAATGATGGAAGGATTGTTACACAACCGATAACACCGAATACAACACCCTTTGCCATAACGATACCAAGGTCAAGACCAAGTGTGAAGCTCATAAAGCAAAGTGCAATGAAACCTGCAACTGTTGTTATAGAAGAACCAACTACGGATGTAAGTGTATTACCAATGGCAACTGCCATCGCTTCCTTGTGGTCATCCGGATATATTTCCTTCATTTCCTTGTAGCTGTGCCATAAGAAGATTGAATAATCCAGTGTAACACCTAACTGAAGTACAGCCGCAAGAGCTTTAGTTATATATGAAACCTCACCTAATAAAATGTTAGAACCCAGGTTGTATACAATTGCCATTCCTATACTTATCATAAAAAATACTGGTACAAGAAATGAATCCATAAATATAGCAAGCACGATACATACAAGAACTACTGCTATAAGTACATAAAGTGGCGTCTCTTTCTCCGAAAGATTCTTAGTATCCGTAACTACTGCTGACATACCACTTATAAACGCCTGACCCTCTGTCTTCTCTCTTATCTGTGTGATAGCATTCATAGTATCATCACTTGAAGTTGTATTATCGAAGAATATTGCAAATAAAGTTGTATCTGTGCTGTCATTCTCGAAATACTTTCTGAATTTTGATGGAACAATCTCAGATGGAACATCTTCACCAACTATTCCTGTGTAAGAAATAACCTGTGCAACGTGGTCTACATTCTCTACCTTCTTAATAAGTCTGTCAGTAGACTTGGTATCCATATTCTGGACAACGACCATCGCGTATGCACCCTTATTGAAGTCATCCATAAGAATGTCCTGACCCTGCATAGTTTCTATCTCATTCGGAAGATAATACAGAATATCGTAATTAACTCTTGTATTAAAGTATCCGATTGCAGATGGAATAAGAAGCAGGAAACTCAGAATAAGAATTGGAATTCTGAGTTTAACAATTACTTTTCCAAACTTTTCCATAACTCGCCTCATTTCTACGTCTGCGACGTAATTTTACTTTGATTGGACTGATAACCTCTCAATAATTAATAACTCTCTTAATTAATTACATTTATTATCAATTCAATACATATGACCGTCATCTCTCAAATATGACTTATGGTCATTTTCTTTGCAAGTGTTATTCTAGCACAAAATGACCGATAGTCAATACTCAAAATGACTAAAAGTCATTTTTTTATAGATTTTTTATTTTCAATATGGTAGAATATTAATTGACAGAATAACTAATATTATGCCTGCATTAGATTGGAGATTTTATGGGAAAACTTGAGAACAACAAACAACAGAAAAGGACTTCCCTCTTAGATACAGCTTTTAAGCTCTTTACAACGCAGGGTGTTTCCAAGACATCAATTGCCGAGATTTCTCAGAAAGCTGGAATTGCCAAGGGAACTTTTTATCTGTATTTCAAAGATAAATATGATATAAGAAATAAACTCATTTCTCACGAGGCAAGCAAGCTCTTTAAAAATGCAGTGAATGCATTAGAGCTTCATATAAAAGAACAGCAGATTAGTGACCCTTCGTTTACAATTACATTTACCGAGGAGATTATATTTATTGCTGACAACATAATTAATGTGCTTAACACCAACCAGACACTTCTTACATTTATATCAAAGAACCTGTCGTGGGGAATATTTAAAGAGGCTCTTACAACCAATGTCGCTGATGACGACATTAATTTTAAAGATATATACTATGAAATGCTTGAAGACTCGGGTCTTAACCTCAACGAGCCTGAGATTATGCTGTTTATGATTGTCGAGCTTATAAGCTCAACCTGCTACAGCTCAATCCTTTACAAAGAACCAGCTGATATTGACAGGCTCAAGCCTTATCTTTATAAGACCATTAAGGCAATTATTAATGAACATACAATAGAAGATTAGAAGATAAGAAATCCCCTTCCTTACCAGAAATATTATCTGACAAAGAAGGGGATTTGTACCACTCCACCTATAATTTTAAAATTTACTCTTAAATTTATTTTAGCTAAGACTCTCTTTTAATCACTCTTTTATATAAGTTTTTAACATTTGTGTAACATTTTTTCTTTTAAGAACTAATTTCCCAGAAGCTTATTATATATATCCCTCTTAGATACGCCCCTGTCCCTGGCTGCTGCCTTCATAGCCTCTTTTTTATCAAGTCCCTGTGCTATATACATATCAACGTGTTCCTGCTCAGACATAGTAAGCCACTGTGCCTGTGCTTCCTCTTTAAGCTCATTTCTGTCTTTTCCAGCAATTACAAGAACATACTCGCCCCTTGGCTGGTTATTCTCATAATAACTGCACGCCTCTGCAAGCGTTGTAACCATACTATTCTCATAGCGTTTGGTAAGTTCCTTGCATATAGTAACTGCCCTGCTTCCTCCTAACACCTCAGAAAGCTCTTTAAGTGTCTTTAAAAGCCTATGTGGAGCTTCGTATATAATCATTGTTCTTGTTTCATCTTCAAGCTCTTTTAATATGTCTTTACGCTCATTCTTGTCCGCCGGAAGAAATGCTTCAAATGCAAAACGTCTTGTTGACTGTCCCGACATTGTAAGTGCCGTTATACACGCTGCCGCACCAGGAACTGATGATACCTTAATTCCTGATGCAAGTGCCTGCCTTACAAGCTCCTCTCCCGGGTCAGATATTCCAGGTGTTCCAGCATCAGTTATTACAGCGACTGACATTCCTTTAAGCATCTTCTCAACAAGCACCTTTGCCTTATCATACTTGTTATATTCATGATAGCTTGTCATCGGCGTATTAATCTCAAAATGATTAAGCAGCTTTATGCTGTTTCTCGTATCCTCCGCCGCAATAATATCAACTTCCTTTAATATCCTTAACACCCTGAACGTAATATCCTCAAGATTACCAATCGGAGTTGCACACAAATATAACTGCCCAACTCCGCTATTATTATGAGAGCCATTAAATTCTTCAAGTGCCTGCACACTATCATAATCAATATCTGTAATATTATCTTCCATACTGCTCCTCTCTTAAATTCATACTAATTGTACATTTTTAAAAGTTCTTCCGTGTAACTTCCATCGCTATTGTATACAATAAGTGGTTCTTCCACTATAAGCTGCGAACGTCCGCCCTTTACCGCCTCTATAAGCACCATATTAGCTGGCTTATCTATATGCGGATACACAAGCCTTATACGCTTTGGCTCAAGGTGGTTATTCTTCATAGAAGTAAATATATCTACAAGTCTTGATGGTCTGTGAACCATATACATATGTCCCTTAACCTTAAGGCACTTTGAAGCTTCCCTTACAACGTCCTCAAGACTGCATAGAAGCTCGTGTCTTGCGATTGCCTTGGCACTCTCAGGATTAACAATTCCGTGATTTTCATTCATATATGGTGGATTGCTTGTAACCACATTAAAAGAAGCCCCACCTAAAATATGTGAAGCTTCTTTAATATCACCTTTTACAATATTAACCTTGTCTGACAGACTATTAAGTTCAACATTTCTGACAGCAAGGTCATAACTGATATCCTGAATTTCCAAGCCTGTATACATACTGCCTGGATTTTTCGCCTGCATAAGAATTGGTATTACACCATTTCCAGTACCCATATCAAGCACCTTCTGGTTCTTTCCGGCCTTCGCAAATGTAGACAACAACACAGCATCCATTCCAAAACAGAACACATCTGTATTCTGGATTAGTCTGAGATTATCCCTGCATAAGTCATCAATTCTCTCATTGGCATTAATACCTGCATTAATCTTAACATCAGTCATCATTAATATGGGCTTTTCCTTCCTTTTTCTCAAGCTCTTCGAGTTCTTTTAACTCTTTATCATCTATATTCATTCTGTCGTTTCTTCTCTTAGGCTTAAATCTAAGCTCAGCAACAGGATACTCTCTTATCTCTTTCTCATCTCCATCAAGTGTGACAATTACCTTAACAAGCTGTCTTAACACATTAACGCTTGATACCTCACCCTTTAACTTCTCAGGTGTAGTAACATAATCTCCCACATTAGGAAGGTTGCTGTTAAGCTCCTCGTAAGTTTCCTGCTCATTCTTAAGACAGCACATAAGTCTTCCACACACACCCGATATCTTTGATGGATTAAGCGATAAATTCTGTTCCTTTGCCATCTTAATTGACACTGGTATGAACTCTGGCATATATGTTGCACAGCACAATGGTCTTCCACAAGAACCAATTCCGCCTAATATCTTAGTTTCATCTCTTACACCAATCTGACGAAGTTCAATTCTTGTCTTAAATACTGCTGCCAGATCCTTTACAAGCTCTCTGAAATCAATTCTTCCATCCGCTGTAAAGTAGAACAATACTTTATTATTGTCAAATGTATACTCAACCTTTATAAGCTTCATTTCAAGATTATGCTTCTTAATCTTCTCAAGACATATCTTATACGCTTCTTTTTCCTTTTCCCTGTTCTTAGCTTCCCTTTCATCATCATCAGGTGTCGATATTCTGATAATAGCCTTAAGCGGCTGTACAACTGCTGAATCCTCAACCTCTCTTTCACCAAGAACAACGTGGCCATACTCAATTCCTCTTGCTGTTTCAACAATAACGTGCTGACCAACCTCAACATTATACTGTCCCGGTGCAAAGAAATATATTTTGCCCACCTGCCTGAATCTAACACCAACAACTTTAGTCATCTATTTTTAATCTCCAATCCTGCCAAATATTAATTCCTAACATCAGCCAATTATTCACTAACTGCCTACATATCCTCTTTCATAGCCATAATAAGAAGTTCTATGCATAAGTCAAAATTAACATTGGCCTTAAGTCTTACCTTTACTTTATCTATAGAATTAAGTATATCCTGAATTCCTTCGTATGACATAACCTCAGCCTGCGATTTGATAAGCGAAATCTCATCACTAAATATTAGATAATTCGTATCATTGGTACTCTTAAACATAAGCACGTCCCTGAACCACATAGCCATAAGATCAAGATAATCGTCTATTGTAAGCTTGTAATTAGTCACATCTTTAACAACTGCCATTATGTCTGCCGCCGTCATATCCTTCACATTCTTGATAACGTGCATAACATCATTCTTTAAATGTGCGAATTCCGTACTTTCTATAATAGTCTTAGCACGTCCAATCTTACCCTGTGCAAAATCAGCCGCAAACTTACGTTCATATTCTGACACGTCATAGTTATCCTTAAGATAATCCATAACTATGCTTTCCTTTAATGGCTTTAAATCAAGAAGCACACATCTTGATATAATAGTCTGTAAGAAAATGTCTGCGTTAGTCGTAAGAAATATAACAATACCATACGCTGGTGGCTCTTCTATAGTCTTAAGAAGTGCATTCTGTGCCTGCACTGTAAGCTTCTCAGCCTCATCTATAATGTATATCTTATAACGGCTTGAGTATGGTTTAATAAGCATATCTGATATTATCTGATCTCTTACATCATCTACACCTATACTTGCAGGCTTCTCGTGTCGTACCCATATTATATCAGGCTGATTGCCTGACTCTGTCTGTATACAGGAATGACATTTATTACAAGGCTTATTATCGCCTTCTGCCTCACACTGTAATGCTTTTGCAAATATCTTGGCAATCATCTTCTTTCCAGCACCAAGCCCTCCATTGATAATGTAAGCGTGTGATACCTTATCTAATTTAATTGCGTTCTGTAAATGCTCTTTAATTGTATCGTATCCATAAATATCTGAAAATGTGCTCATTATATACTCCAATCTTATGCTGATATATCAAGCAATAAACCCCTGATATCATCAATTCTTCCTACAATCTCAAGATGATTTTTCTCTTCTTTAACAAGTTCTCCTGCCAGCTCATCAAGATTCTTATCCACAAGTTTAACAATACCATATACTCTGTGTCTGCCTCGTCTATCAAGAAAGTTCTCTCTTGAGAACTTATGGGAACGGTTAACAACCTCATTAAGAAACCCCTTAACAAGCTCCCTGTACTTTCGCATATCCTTAATATCCATATGCTTTGCAATCTTCTCACCCTGCTCAGTAATCTGTTCCATCATACTGCCAAGCTTTTCCTGAAGATCCTTTTCTTCTATATTACTAATAAGAGTAAACTTAAAACTACTGTCCGTACTCTCTGTATTCTTCACCTGCTGAACTGAAGATGATGTCTGTATATCATTAATCTTTATATCCATAACTTTACTCTCTTTCGTGTCCACCATCGTATAATTGTATCATATAAATATCATTAATACAATTCAAGCCAACTCACTCTTACTGCATTTATAAAAGCTGCTGTTTAATTGCCTCTTTGATGTCCCTGATACAATCCTCTATTGTTCCATCGTTGCTAAATCTCTGATTAATTCCGGCTTCCTTAATCTTTTCCTCCGAGAAATCTTTACTGTCTGCAAGAAAACGCCTGCACATTTCCTCATACTGTGGTACTTCCTGCTTCTGTTCCCTGTTGATAGCTCTCATAAGCCTTATTCCATCATCGACTTCTATATATATCGGTAATATTGCATCTTTTCCAAAGTATGCACAAAATTTATTGTAAGCCTCAATAGTACCTATAACAATGTACTTGTCACCGCTTCCAAGCCTGATCTGCCCATCATCAACTGTAAAATACTTCCACTCTCCATACACTGTGTTATATATCCGCATCTCTATTACTTTATCCGCCGCTTCAAGCTCCAATGCCTTCTCATTATCTACATAATAATACTCTACACCTTCTTTTTCTCCAGCTCTCATAGGTCTTGTTGTATACATAATAACAGTCTTAAGATTTAGCTCCTTATCACCAACTAAAGCCTTAAATATATTATCTTTACCACTTGAACTTTTTCCCATTAAAAATGCTATCTCAGGCATAACAAAGCTCCTTCTTTTACACCTACAACCTCCAGACCTGCCTCACCGGCCGCCTGAAGTATTGCAATAATCTTTCGTGTAATAACCTCTCCCGGACATAATATCGGTATTCCCGGTGGATATACATACACTGACTCTCCACTTATCTTACCATATATCTTCTCATTATTCATCTGAATTTCATCACAACCTGATAAATCACGCCTGTTAAATGCTTGTGCAATTGTCAACGCCTGCTCATCCCTGAAATCAGCAACATTTATCTTATTACCATTATCCTCATCATTAATTAAAATCTCATCTTTACTTCTATTATTATATTTACTCCTACTCTCATCTATTTCTTCGTCTATCTCCTTTAATGCCGCAAGAACTCTATTATCTAATTCTTCGTCTATCTCTTTTAATGCCGCAAGAAATCTATCATAATACTCCTGCGAGTCAAATATTGATGTCATCGCTATCACATACTTTATAGATGACATTTCAAGCTGGATTTTATATTTATAAAATAAAGTGTCATATAACCATTTTGCATCTTTATATCCTAATACAAGCTTTGATATGTCGTCTGTATTTATTAACCTGATGTGCTTTAATTCTGACAATCCATTTCTTAAAATAGTGAGCTTATCAACATATTCAGCAAATAATTTATCACCGTCATTCTTAACAATGCTTAAGCTTCTTGCTATGGAAGACATTAATATATACGATGGGCTTGTCGACTGGTATATATTCCAATACCTTCTTATGCGTTCTACATCAACTATTCCATAATTAATATGCATAATCGCTGTCTGTGTAAGCGATGGAAGTGTCTTATGCACACTGTTAATTACTATATCAGCTCCACACTTAACTGCTGACTGTGGAAAGCTTTCCGAGAAATTAAAATGTGCACCATGAGCCTCATCAACAATCAATGGAATATTATATTGATGAAGATACTCTGCTATTGATTTAATATCAGATACATTTCCCTCATAAGTTGGTGATGTAAGTATCACGGCTTTAATATCATTTCTGTCATGGTCTGAGCTGTATTTATCCACAATGTCCTTAATTTCTTTTAATGTTATCCCCTTATAATACCCATATTCCTCATCATATTCTGGATAAATATACACAAGATTCAGTTCATTGAGGATAACTGCATTATAAACTGATATATGACAGTTTCTTGCCATTATAACAACATCATTTTTATGGGTAACTCCGCATATTGCCGACATATTACCTGCAGTGCTTCCATTTACCAGATACCAGCTCTCATCAGCTCCATAAAGCTCCGCCGCCTCATCAAACGCATCTTTAATAATAGTTTCGGCATTGTGCATATTATCAAAACCATTAATCTCCGTTATATCTTTCTCATATGGATTTCCCATATCACCCATATATAACTCAATTAATTCTTTATTTCTCTTAGCCCCCGGCATATGCATAGGTACTATATTTTCATCTTTATATTTATCTAACTTAGACAATATATCATTATATTTAACATTCGGTTTAATGCCTGAATTTTTATTTGTAGTTCCTGCATTGCCATTCAATAATATATCATCATATTTAATATCCTTATTTGTAGTTCCTGTTTTATCCGATTTTCCCGTTTTATCTAAATTCATCTTTATACTCTTATCTCCATTCCAATTCATTGTTACACTCTCATCTTTTATTTACTGTTATTTATTATTGGGATACAAAAAAACCATAGATACTACATAACGTAATACCTATGGTATAAATAAGTGCCTAGAACCGGAATCGAACCAGTGACACGAGGATTTTCAGTCCTCTGCTC
>ERZ837487.1631-NODE-1631-length-26211-cov-4.603227_pt1 | contig 26211 bp, 20 predicted proteins | sample MGYA00519911_ERZ837487 | MGnify/ENA primary metagenome ERZ837487 (study PRJEB31850, sample SAMEA3708818) | human gut metagenome | biome: human gut; feature: human-associated habitat; material: faeces | place: China | collected 2014 ... | reverse complement strand
GGGAGCATCTAAGGGTGAAGGTCTTGGTAACCAGTTCTTGGCTAACATCCGTGAGGTTGATGCGATCGTTCATGTGGTTCGCTGCTTTGACGATACTAACATCGTGCATGTCGATGGCAGTGTTGACCCGGTTCGTGATATTGAGACGATCAACTTGGAGTTATTGTTCTCTGATATGGAGATTTTGGAAAGACGCTATGCTAAGTTGGTAAAGAGTGTCAAAAATGACAAGACCCTTGTAAAAGAGACGGAATTGGTTGAAAAGTTAAAGAAGCATATGGAAGATGGCAATTTAGCTAAGACTTATGAGCCGGAAGATGATGATGAGAAGGAATTGCTTGAAAGCTTTAATTTGCTGACTTACAAGCCAACGATCTATGCTGCCAATGTTGCGGAAGATGATCTGGCAGACGATGCTGCATCCAACGAATATGTAGCAAAGGTTCGTGAGTTTGCAAAGCAGGAAGGCTCTGAGGTGTTTGTGATCTGTGCTCAGATCGAGCAGGAGATCGCTGAGTTAGATGAAGATGAGAAGAAAATGTTCCTCGAAGATCTCGGTCTGACTGAATCCGGTCTTGAAAAACTGATTGCAGCCAGCTACCGCATTCTTGGCCTTATCAGCTACCTGACTGCCGGTGAAACTGAGACCCGTGCATGGACCATCAAAGTCGGCACCAAAGCACCGCAAGCAGCTGGAAAAATCCACTCCGATTTTGAGCGTGGCTTCATCAAAGCTGAGGTAGTCAACTATCAGGATCTCTTAGACTGCGGTTCCTATAATGCAGCCAGAGAAAAAGGGTTGGTACGCATGGAGGGCAAGGACTACGTGGTGAAGGACGGCGATGTTGTGCTGTTCCGTTTTAATGTTTAATACCCCTTCTATATAATTTAAAAACATTTTCCCCGAAATTCGCTCATACACTGTATTAAACGAATTCCGGGGATTTTTTATGAGCTCAAAAACAAAAATTGTCGTACTCCGCATGAAAGAGATTATTTATACTGCTATCTTTATCGGACTGGGGCTTCTTCTCATCGCCCTTCTTCTCATCATGTTCCGACCGGGCAGGAAGACGCAGAGCGCCTCCGCTCCCGCTGCGGCCGGCATTTCCTATCTGCCTGGTATGTACAGTTCTACCCTGACACTCGGCAGCCAGGCAGTCAACGTCGAAGTCACGGTTGATTCCACCCAGATCACCTCTGTTACCTGCCGTCCTTTAAGCGATTCCATCGAAACTATGTACCCACTGCTCTCCTCTTCCGCTTCGCATCTCTCGGAGCAGATCGTGAGCACGCAATCGCTTGAAAATCTCTCCTTTGAAAGTGGCAGCCAGTATACCTCGCAGGCATTATTAAATGTGATACATACTGCATTAGCAAAAGCAATCCTTTAAATATCGTATAACATAACATCAAAAATTTCAGAGAACACCTTCATCGGATGCTTTAGAAAAGCGCCTTATCTTTTAACCAAAAAAATCCGGCTGAACCATCTTTTCAAACGGTTCAACCGGACTTTTTATTTCCGTATTCTTTTACGTTATTTACTGAATAACCTTAACCGGGCACTTCGCTGCACAAGCTCCGCAGTTTACGCACTTCTCATAATCGATAACAGCTACGTTGTTATCCATATGGATTGCGTCAAACTTACACTGCTTGGTACACAGCGTACAGCCGATACAGCCAACCTGGCAGGCTGCCTTGACAGCCGGTCCACGATCGTGGGAGCTGCACTGTACCAGATGTTTTGCCTTGTACGGTACCAGGTCGATCAGGTGTTTCGGGCAGGCTGCCACGCAGGCACCACACGCTACACACTTCTCTTTGTCTACAACCGCTACGCCGTCTACCACGTGGATTGCATCGAATTTACATGCCTTCACACAGGTACCGAAACCGGTACAGCCGTAAGAACATGCCTTCGCACCGCCACCCGGTACAACGGATGCCTTCGCACAGTCCTCGATACCATGGTACTCGTACTGTACTTTTGTCTTGTCGCAGGTACCTTTACATTTAACGAAAGCTACCTTCTTCTCAGAGGAACCAGCCTCTACACCCATGATAGCAGCGATCTTCTCGCCAACCGGAGCACCGCCGACCGGGCAGGCATTGACCGGAGCTTTGCCCTCTGCGATAGCCTTTGCAAGACCATCACAGCCCGGGTAACCACAGCCACCACAGTTGTTGCCCGGAAGCTCTTCACGGACAGCTGCCTCTTTTTCATCTACTTCAACTTTAAATTTCGCGCCGAACAGACCCAGACCGACACCAACGATGATGCCGACTGCCGCGATCACGACAGCAGCGATAATGATTGAATTCATATCCATTTTCGTCTCCTCCTTCTACAGTAATCCGGAAAATCCGAGAAATGCAATCGCCATCAGACCAGCCGTTACAAGTACGATAGGAGATCCCTGGAAGTTATACGGGATATCATTTCCCTCGATGTGCTCACGGATACCTGCCAGAAGCACGATGGAGATGGTATAACCAACGGCTGTACCAACACCATTTACCACGCTCTGTAAAAATCCATATCCGTTCTGGACGTTTGTCAGGGCAACACCAAGAACGGCACAGTTTGTTGTAATCAGCGGAAGGAATACACCCAGCGCGTTATACAGGGAAACCATGCACTTCTTTAAGAACATCTCAACGATCTGAACCAGTGCTGCGATAACGAGAATGAAAACGATGGTTTTCAGGTAATCGATACCAAGCGGTGCCAGAACGAACTGATAAATCAGGTTTGCAACGATGGATGCGATGGTAATAACGAAGATAACCGCACCACCCATACCAGCTGCTGTTTCAACTTTTTTGGATACGCCGACGAAGGAGCAGATACCGAGGAACTGGCTCAGTACGACGTTGCTGACCAGCGCCGAGCTTATCGCAATAATAAGTAATTCTTTCATCACTTCTCCTCCTGTTCCTTCTTAACTTCTGCATCATGACCAGCACAGCTTAAGCAGTCGCCGCTGCAGCAGCCACCCTTCTTCTTCTCTTTTACGGAACCGTTTGTTGCACACGGCATCTTCAGACGATTCTGAAGAGCAGTCAGGCAAGCCAGTACGAAGAATGCACCCGGCGCCAGGATGAAGATTGAGATCGGCTGATAGGAAGCCGGCATAATCTGGATACCAAAGATAGTACCTGCACCCAGAAGCTCACGGAAAGAACCGATGAGTGCCAGAGCAACTGTAAATCCAAGTCCCATACCGATACCGTCAAATGCAGACAGGATCGGACCGTTCTTCATAGCATATGCCTCGGCACGGCCAAGGATGATACAGTTAACTACGATCAGCGGAATGTAAAGTCCCAGGGAAGCATATAAGCTTGGAACGAAACCTTCCATCAACATATCTACGATGGTTACGAAGGATGCTACGACTACGATCTCTGCCGGCAGACGCACGCCGTCCGGAATGATCTTACGAAGCAATGCAATCAGAAAGTTCGCCGCAATCAGTACGGCGGTTGTCGAAAGTCCCATGCCGACACCGTTGATGGCGGAAGTGGTTACCGCCAGGGTCGGACACAGACCCAGCATCTGAACGAAAATCGGGTTTTCTTTCCAGATACCGTTATATAAGCGCTCTACATATTTATTCATAATCTTTCCACCTCCTACTGTGCCAGGCAGTTAGCCACGAAATAGATAGCTGCATCTGTCGCGTTGGTGACTGCCTTGGAAGTGATCGTTGCACCACTGATGGCTTCAATCTGATTATCTGCAGACGCGCCTGTCTTTGTAACTTCCAGGTTCTCAGCTTTCTTGCCGATAAACTGATCCTTGAAATCCGGTTCTTTGGCTCTCATACCAAGACCTGGCGTATCGCTGATGCTTAAGAAACCGATACCGGTCAGCTCGCCCTCGTTGCTGATACCAACTGCGATCTGCACGTTGCCGCCGTAGCTCTCTGCGGAGGTAGAGGTAATCAGGTAACCGATCTGGTTGCCGCTTGCATCCAGCGCTTCTTTTGCATCATTGATGGTAACTTTTCCAAATCCCCACTCAGAGATGCTGTCCGCTGCAGCAGTTACTGCGTCAGCCAGCTCCTGCGGTTCATCAAAGCTTGCCGCATCCGGGTAAACTTCCTGATAAGTTTTAGTAGCTGCTGCCTCCTGTGCCTGTGCAATCGGATCCAGCGTAATATCATGTACTGTTCCCAGACAGATACCAGCTACCAGAGTAATAACGAAAAGGATGATTGTATTTTTGATAATCTGGTTCATTATTTCTTCTGACCTCCTTTTCCAAATGCTGTCGGAAGCGTATAGCGCTCAATCAGCGGTACCAGCAGGTTGCTGAAGATGATCGCATAGGAAACGCCCTCCGGAGAAGCACCCCAGAGACGGAAGATTCCGGTTACGATTCCGAGGATCAGTCCGTATACGATCTGTCCCTTCGGAGTCAGAGGACTCGTTACATAATCGGTTGCCATAAAGAATGCACCGAAGATAAGACCACCTGCACAGATCTCACTGAGAGAATAGGTCAGGTTGAATCCACCAAACAGGAATGTAAATACAAATACGGTTCCAATGTAAATCAGCGGGATAACCGGGCTGATAACTTTGCGGACTACCATGTAAATAGCACCAATCAGCAGGGCAATTACAGATACCTCACCGATAGTTCCCGGGATACGTCCGATTACCAGGGATGCCAGATCCACTGTCTCACCGGCTCTTAACTGTGCCAGCGGAGTTGCACCTGTCAGACTGTCAAATCCAAGCTTTGCGGATGAGAAGTTATTCATAAACAGAGCGAAGGAAGTCAGAAGGAAACATCTGGCTGCCAGTGCCGGGTTCATGAAGTTCTGTCCCAGACCACCGTAAAGCTGTTTTACAACGATGATTGCAAAGAATGCACCAAGAACCGGGATCCAAACCGGGATTTCCGGCGGCATATTCAGTGCAAGAATCATGCCGGTAACAACTGCACTGCCGTCCGAAATCGTAATCGGCTTGTGCATTAATTTCTCATAAAGATACTCGGCTGCCACACTGGCGATCACGGTAGCGATCAGAACCAGAAGTGCATTCATGCCGAACTGCCATACACCATAAACACTGGCAGGAATCATGGCGATCACAACGTCAAACATCAGGCGCTGTGTCGTAACTCCGTCACGAACGTGAGGTGATGACGATACTTTTAATAATTTTTCCATTTCTTCCCACCTCCTACTTTCTGCGGCTGGCTGCTACTGCCTTACGCATCTCTTTGAATGCCTGGGTCAGCGGCCGTCTTGCCGGACAAGCATATGCACAGCATCCGCACTCAACGCATTCCATGCCGTTTAAGCTCTGGAATTTCTCAAGATCGTGAGCCGTAGATGCTTTCATCATCAGCGGAGGTACAAGGTGCTCCGGACAAACGCCTACACAGCGTCCGCAACGGATACATGCTGACGGCTCCATCGCTGCTACCTGGTCCTTGGTAAAGGTGGTCAGAGCAGATGAAGTCTTCGCTACCGGGAAGTCAAGGCTGAAAAGAGCCTGTCCCATCATAGGACCACCAGAAATCATCTTCTCCGGTTCCTGTTTAAAGCCGCCTGCTGCCTCTACCAGTCTCTGATAGTTGGTACCAAGACGTACCTCAAAGTTCTGCGGCTCTGCAATGGCATCACCGGTTACCGTAATGATCTTGCGGATCAGCGGAGTTGTCTTGCATACTGCATTATAAATAGAAGCAACGGTATCAATATTGTCTACGATACAGCCTGCATCTGCCGGCAGCATGGAAGAATTGATCTCACGTCCTGTCACTGCATAGATAAGTGTACGCTCACCACCCTGCGGGTACTTGGTCAGCAGCGGACATACTTCGATTCTCGGCTCGTCCTTTACCATCTCCGTCAGCTTCTTGATAGCCTCCGGCTTGTTGTTCTCGATACCGATAACACCCTTCGCATTGTCAAACAGCTGAAGCATAACCTTCAGGCCGCCGATAATCTGCTCCGGACGCTCCATCATGGTACGATAGTCACTGGTTAAGTACGGCTCGCACTCTGCACCGTTGACGATAACGTAATCAATTGCGTTCTCATCCTTCGGAGTAAGCTTTACATGTGTCGGGAAACCAGCGCCGCCCAGGCCGACGATACCGGCATCCTTAACGATCTTACGGATCTCTTCTTTCGACAGCTTTGTTGCATCTCTGTCTGTTCCGAAGCCCTCAATCGCCTCTTCTTCACCGTCATTCTCCACCAGGATTGACTGAACCATTGCACCATTGGCAACCAGCTTGGACTCGATTCCCTTTACTGTACCGGAAACAGAACTGAGTACGTTTGCGGAAATAAATCCGCCTGCCTCTGCAATGATCTGGCCTTTCAGCACGTGATCGCCCTTCGCTACCAGTGGTTTCGCAGGTGCGCCAATGTGCTGGGACAGCGGATAAACCATGATCTCGCCCTGTAACGGTTCGAGAACCTTGATCGGCTTATCCTCAGACAGTTCTTTACCCTCATATGGATGAATGCCGCCTATAAATGTAGCCAAACCCATCAATTAAACCCTCTTTCTCTTACTAAATTTTCCTTCATCCTCCACCCATTCACCTCCCGTCAGATGCCTTTTCTGCCGAAATTGTGAAAATATTATCGGGCGTAGGAGCTAGAATCTACCGCGTATAGTATAACACAGGTAAAAAAAATTCACAATTGAAAAATGAATCTTCTGCCCCCTTCACTCTGTATAAAAATTAATACAAATGGTTATAATATAGCTTTTGTTTATACAGAATTAACAAAACTGTGTAAAAATCCCGTAAAACTTTCCCTTAAATACTATGTCAATAGCCTTGGCGAAAAAAGGAAAGTCCGGCGGAGTTTGCCTCTGCCGGACTTTCCTTTGTTCTCGTTACCTAAAGAGCTGCACAGTCTACTGGAAAAACTTACTCCAGTACCCCTGCACAAAAATAAACAGCACAATCAGTGGAATGACATATGTCACATACGCTCGCACCTGGCGCGGGAACTTCACGCCTTTTCCCTCATTTGCCTCCTTGAGAAAATTCTCAAATCCCCATCCATACCGGCTGGTACAGAACATCAGGTAAACGAGACTTCCGAGTGGAAGCAGGTTGTTGCTGACGATGAAATCCTCGAGATCCAACACGTTGCTGCCCTCTCCGAACGGCATGAAACCACTCCAGAGATTGAAACCCAGCACGCACGGAAGCGACAGGACCGCAATCACCACCAGATTGACGCAGACTGCCTTTTTGATCGAACAGCCAGTCAGATCCGTTGCAAAGGATACGATATTCTGGAATACCGCTGTGACCGTTGATGCCGCCGCAAAGGTCATAAAGACAAAGAACAGCGTGCCCCAGAAACGTCCGCCTGCCATGTGGTTAAATACATTCGGCAGCGTGATGAAGATCAGGCTTGGTCCCTGTCCTGCCTCGATGCCGTAAGCCGCGCATGCCGGGAAAATGATAAGTCCTGCCATAAACGCTACCAGCGTGTCAAGGACCAGTACATTGATTGCCTCGCCGGTCAGGCTGCGCTCTTTATCGATATAACTTCCAAAAATCGCCATCGCACCGATACCGATACTCAACGTGAAGAACGACTGTCCCAGCGCCGCAAATACGACCTTGCCGACACCAACCTCCTGAATCTTGCCAAAATCCGGCTTTAAGTAAAATTCAAGTCCCGGACGTCCGCCTTCCATCCGCACCGAATTGATTGCCAGCACAACCATCAGGACTAACAGGCAGACCATCATCATCTTTGTGATCTTCTCAACGCCGTTCTGGAGTCCCATCGCACAGATGGAAAAACAGAATACAACACAGAGCAGCATAAATACCGTCATCAGTCCCGGATTTGCCAGTACAGAGCCAAACTCCCCTGCTACACCGTCCGCATCCAGACCCACGAAATCGCCTTTCGCCATCTTGAACACATACAGCAGAAGCCATCCGGCTACCGTCGTATAAAACATCATCAGGACATAGTTGCCCGCCATCGCGAACCATTTTTCAAAATGCCACTTAGTACCCTTTGGCTCCAGCACATCAAATGAAAGCGCCGCACTCTTCTGGCTCGCTCTGCCGACCGAGTATTCCATAACGATGATCGGAAGACCTAAAAGCACCAGAAATGCCGCATAAATCAGTACAAACGCCGCGCCGCCATACTGACCGACAATGTACGGGAATCTCCACACATTTCCCAGACCGATCGCACAGCCCGCGGAAATCAGGATAAATCCCAGCCGAGAGGAAAAACGTTCTCTTCCCATTTCTACTTACCTTCTCCTTTTTTATTTCTACATGCCCACACTGACAAGAGTCAGACGGGCGCAAAAAAGAGGCGCCTCCGCAAATCCCGGTACCAGCCCGAATTTCGGAAACGCCACCAAATGGTATTTTACTATATTCTGTTTTAAAAGACAAGTTTTCAGGTGCTTTTTATCCTTCAAACGTCTCGACTTCCTCCCGGTTCGGCACCGACGGAGCTGCTCCTGGGCGGGAAACGGCGATCGCTGCCGCTTTTGCCGCATGTTCCAGCGCCGTCTTCGGGTCTTCACCGAGCTGTAAGCCGCCAATAAAATAACCGGTAAATGTATCGCCTGCCGCTGTCGTGTCCACAACCGGCACTTTATAGATTCCCTGACGAAGGACTGTGTCGCCATCGCGGTACACGGAACCATCGCCGCCGAGTGTCAGGACAATCTTCGCCTCCGGGAACTGTTTTACCAGTCCGTTCATCAGCGTCTGCGGATCTTTGGTTGCCTCAATGCCGCAGATATCCGACGCCTCCACCTCATTTAATAAGAAGTAATCCACATATTCCAGCGGATAGGACAGGATCTTCGCATTCATCGGGGACGGATTCAGAACGATCTTCATGCCTTTTTCATGGGCTTTCTCCATGATATAGCCGATCTCGCTGATCTCATTCTGTAAAATCAGGAAATCGTCCGCCTCAAACTGTGTCAGGACGCGATCCACCATTTCCCTCGTGATCCGCTGGTTGGCACCGCCATACAGCAGAATGCAGTTCTGCCCTGCCGGATCTTTCTGAATGATCGCGTGTCCTGTCTGCCCGTCGAGATGCTCGATCAGCTCCGTGTGGACGCCCGCCTTCTTCATCTGCTCGATGAGGAAATCTCCATCCCCGGCTCCGACAGCTCCGGCGTGCCATACGTCTGCGCCCGCCTTGCTCAGCGCGATCGACTGATTCAGCCCTTTGCCGCCGCTGAATACCTGCAGCGACTCGGAGGACATCGTCTCTCCCGCTCTTACAAAATGATCCACCTGATACGTATAATCAATATTCAGTGAACCAAAATTCAATACCTTCACTCTGCTCCCCTCTCTCTCCGGTTACTGAGACGGCTGTATTCTCGCCGTGCTCTCCCGCACCACCAGTTCCGGCGCAAAGATTACCTTGCTCTCCGGTCTTTTATGTTCCCGTATCTGTTTCAGAAGCAGCCGTACCGCCTCTCTTCCCATCTCCCGTACCTGCTGGCGTACCGTTGTCAGCGGCACCTCCAGCATCCGTGCATAGAAAACGTCATCGTATCCGACAACCGAAACATCTTCCGGTACTTTCTTTTTATATTCCTTGAGTTTTCTGCATACGCCATACGCCGAAGCGTCGTTGCAGGCGAAAATCGCCGTAAAATCCTGTGAAATGAGTTTTTCGACCGCCGCCGCGCCACCCTCCTGCGTATACTCGCCGGCACAGACGAGACGTTCATCCACTGGAATTCCCGCCTCCTCCATCGCCCGGCAGTAGCCATGGTAACGGGCCTCCGAATCCATCTGGGTCGCATGCGGTCCCACAACGCAGGCAATCCGCCGGTGTCCAAGGCTTAACAGATGGCGCGCCGCCAGATAACCGCCGATCTCATGGTCGGTACCGACCGCCGGACAGTTCCGAAGCTCCGGGATCCGGTCAACTACCACATAGGGTATGTGGATCGATTCCAGATAATCGATCTCCTCCGCCGCCATCTCCCGCGTATTATCTTTAGCCATGATAAACACAATGCCGTCCGCGCCTTTATCCGCCAGAAGATCGATATACTCGCGATCCCGGTCATAATTATCATTCGTGTTGCAGAGAATCACACTCCAGCCATTTTCGCGGCACGCCTCATCGATCGCGCGCGCCATATTGGCAAAATATACATTGGAAATATCCGGGACGATAAATCCTATGGTCTTGCTCTGCCGCTTTACCAGACTGACCGCGAGCTGGTTCGGACGATAATTCAGTTCCCGCGCCTTCGCTAGGATCTGATTCTTTGTCTCATCCGAGATCTTATATCCTTTTCCATTGAGAACCAGTGAGATTGTCGTCACGGAAAAACCAGTCGCAGCGGCAATATCCTTGATGGTTGCCCTCACTCATCCACCTCCGATGCGATCAGATCCATGAGAACCTGAATGGATTTCTGATATTTTTCTATCTCGACCCGCTCATTTGGCTTATGCGCCATACCTGCCTCGCCCGGACCAAATAAGAGAACGGCTGCATCCAGCTTGTGTTCCACCAGGATCGAAGCATCTGTAAAGAAATTAATCCCTGTCGTCTCCACCGGAAGCCCTTTTTTCTCCAGTCCCTTCGAGAGCTGTTTCACAAGCGGATGGGATTCTCCAATCTCGATCGCCCGCCGGTCATTGACAATCCGGCAGCTGACGCGAAATTTTTCTTCTGATGTAACGGAACGCGCCGCCGCAAACGCCTCCGCCTGACCGACTACCATCTGACTTGTCAGTCCCGGTGTCATACGGATATCCATGAGAATCCGGCAGGTGTCCGGCGTCATATTTGGCGCCACGCCGCCGGAAATCTGCGTTACCTGCGCGGTCGATGCGCCGAGAACCGGGTGTGTGAAGCTTTTCACATATGTTTCAATCTCACCTGTCAGCGCCATCGCCTGTTCCACGGCATTGCAGCCCTCCTGCGGGTATGCCCCGTGGCTCGTCTTTCCGTGTGCTTCTATCTCCAGCCACAGGCAGCCTTTCTGCGCCACGCCCAGCCTGCATCCCGTCGGTTCTCCTATCAGAAGCGTTCCAATCGACGTCTCCGGGACTTCCTTTAAGATCTCCCTGGCGCCGATGCCGCCCTTTTCCTCATCACAGGTTCCGAGGAAATGGATCGTACGCGGCACCGGACGACCGGATTTTTTATATTCACAGAGCGCGTACACCATCGCGGCAAGCCCACTCTTCATATCGCTGGCACCGCGACCATAGAGAAAACCGTCCCGTTCCACCGGAACCGCCGGGTCAGTCTTCCATTCTCCGGTATCTCCGTAAGGAACCGTGTCCAGATGTCCGTTCCAAAAGATCGGAGCGTCATCCGACTCCCCCTCAAGCTCCGCCAGCACATTGGCATGTGTCGCGTCAATCCGCTGTATATGTGCAGAAATTCCCGATTGTTCGAAATACTTGCACAAATATTCTGCCACCGCTCCCTCGTCATCCCGTCCATTGACACTCCGAATGGTCAGAAGCTCTTTTAAAAGTTTCACCGCTCCGTCCATACGCGCTCTCCTTTTTCCTGCTATCTTATTTCTGAATCAGCCAGTCTGCGATATTCTGCCACAATTTATTGTAGTATTCCCACTCACAGAATTCCGGCGGTGCCCAGTGCGGTGCACAGTCGGTTGTGACAACACCGCTGCGCCCTTTTCCATAAGAAGCAAACGCGATAAACGGATCGCCCTCTACAGTAACCGGAACCTCTGCCTCCGGTTTTGCGATTACCTTATTGTAACCGAGAACCTCCGGCCAGTCGGTCGGAATGCCCTTTAAAGCTTCATGCTCGCCCACGGTTACCGGTTTTACACCCTCGCAGTGTTCCATACGGTCATCGACCGTCAGAACCTCGACCGGAAGAACCTCCTGTACGGCTGTGTCATGCCATTTGCCCTTTGCATCCACGCCGGAGAAGGTCAGATAGCCGCCAACCATCAGAAGAGCGCCGCCATCGTTGACATAGTCGCGGATCAGATTGCAACGGTTCGGCATTTTCTCACTGCGGTTAAACGTAGCGCCCGGCAGAAGCAGGGTGTTTGCTCCGATATCGGACAGAATTACCAGATCATACTGTTTCAGTTCTTCCATTGTAAATGGAAATTCTTCATTTGCCAGATGGTTTGGAAGGAATGTCACCTCATAACCACCTGCCTCAAGGGCTGCTTTCAGCCATTTTTCACCGGTTTCATAGGTAGAAGTGTAAAATGAATCAAATCCCTTAACATGGGTTGTATAGCTCATCCAGGACTCGCCTGCCAGTAAAACTTTCTTGCTCATATTTTTATCTCCTTATATATTTATCAATTCCTTATTTCTTCTCTCCCCAGGAAAGAATCAGTTTCGCATACACCAGAATCGCTTCCAGATAGGAATCGAGCTTCAGCCACTCATCCACGGTATGGCACTGTGCGCCCTCGCCCGGTCCGTACTGGATCGTCGGGCATCCGGCAATGTTGCGCCACAGGCGGGAATCACAGCCAAAATGGGATCCTTCCACCTTCACGCTGCGCGAAAGTGCCTCACTGTACGCCTCCTTAAAGGTGTCTACCAGCGGATGTGCCTCCTCCATCTCAAACCCATGTCCGGTCTGGTAAATGGAAATCTTAGGCGGATGTGCCTCCATCCACGCGTCGGAACGGCTGATCCGCTCAACGACCTCTGTAAATTCCTTTACAACCATATCCTGATTCATCAGGGTCGGAACATAGTGGACGCAGGTAGAAAAACTGCACTCGCCCGGCACGGTAGAACCGGCGGTTCCACCCTCGATCACGCCGATATTTAAGCTCGGCGGCGGAAGCAGGCGGTGGCGGATCGTCAGAAGCCAGCGGTGCTCCATCTCATTTAACCCCTGAATTACTTTGATCGCCTTCTCGATCGCGCTGACGCCCTCAGCTTTTGCACCGGAATGGCACGCTTTTCCTTCAAAATCAACCTTAAAGAATACCCAGCCCATATGCGCCAGAATCAGGGTATCGTCGGTCGGCTCGCAGTTGACAACGCCGTCGGCTTTCAGACCGCGCATTACCGCCTGGATCGAGCCATTGCCTCCGCCTTCCTCGTCACACACGGAGGTAATTGTCACATCGCCCGGCAGCTCATACCCGGCATCCTGCAAAAGCTTTACCGCCATCACCGATGCCATCAGACCGCCCTTCATATCCGTGCAGCCGCGTCCGTACATCTTGCCATCCCGAATTACCGGCTCAAACGGCGGGTTCGTCCAGCCGTCTTCCATCTCCGCCGGCATAACGTCAATATGACCGTTAAATAACAGGCTTTTTCCGCCCTGTTTTCCTTTAAATGTCGCATAGACATTGGCACGGTCGGTCTGGTTGTGCCCCAGATTTCCTTCCTGGTGCTTTTTGTAGCTTTCCTGAATCACAGCCTCATCCATCGGATCCACCGTGATCTCGTCGGCTCCCATCGATTCAAACAGGTTTACCATATACTCCTGTCCCTGTTTCTCCAGACCACCATCGATTCCGTGCCCTAAGTCATGGGTATCAATTCCCACCAGATTCTTGAGTTCTTCGATATATTTCTCTTTGTTCTGCTCTAAAACTTCTTTCAGGTCTCTCATCTATATCTGCCTCCGAACACAAGTATTATAAACTATGCCTCGCTGTATCTTCTCAGCCCTGCCTCAACGATATCCCAGAACTTCGCCGCATCGATATCGATCGCTACGTTTGCAGTCGGCTCCTGTCCGCCGTAACCGAAGAAATCGCAGTTGGTACGTCCGTAGGACTGGACGCTGCGGATGTCAATGTCCACATGCATCGGTTTCAGGGTCACAACGCTCGGATCAATCAGCCATGCGATCGTAACCGGATCGTGCAGAGGTCCGCCTTCCCAGCCAAATACCTCTTTCTGGGTCTTGCAGAAGAAGCGCATCAGATCCGCAAAGAGCTTGGATGCCTTATTGCCGATCTTCTCCATCCGGTCAACGATCTCCGGATAGCACAGTACCTTGCGGGTAACATCCAGACCCATCATCGTGATTGGGCGTCCGCTGGTAAAGCATACATACGCTGCATCCGCATCGGCGATGATATTGAACTCTGCCGCTGGAGTTACGTTACCATTGGTATACGCGCCTCCCATCAGGACGATCTGTTTGATCTTCGGAATAATCGCCGGTTCCATCCGCATCGCCATCGCCAGATTGGTCATCGGACCGGTTGTTACCATCGTGATATCGCCGTCGGACTCCATCAGGGTTTTGATGATGAAATTGACTGCGTGCTCTTTCTCTAATTCTTTTGTCAGCGGCGGAAAAACCGGACCATCCAGCCCTGTTTCACCGTGGATATCGCCCGCTATCATTTTTTCACGCACCATCGGCTGTCCGCAGCCCGCATACACTGGCACATCCACACCGAGCCACTGGCACACATTTCTCGCATTAATCTGCGTTTTCTCCAGCGTCTGGTTGCCTGCTACGACTGTAATACCTAACAGATCGATCTTGTCACTGTTCGCCGCCAGCGTGATCGCGACCGCGTCATCATGTCCCGGATCGCAGTCAAGAATAATTTTTGTCTTTTCCATCTGATTATGTCCTCCTTATAGTGTTTTATCTTTCTTCATCATCAGCTTCCCACATGCAGGGATGATTCTCTCTTCTTGTTGGCTGAAATCTTCGCAATCATGGAAATTGCCAGTACCGCGATGGTCACGATATACGGCATCATCAGAACGAACTGGGATGGAATGCCATATGCCTGGAGACGGGCACCGACGGAATCTGAAAATCCAAAGAGCAGACAGCCCAGTGTGGTCAGAACCGGGTTCGCGCCGCCGAAATACATGGCTGCAACGCCCATGAAACCACGGTTATTGGTCATGTTCTCGATAAACTGGGTACTGTATCCCAGGGAAAGATGTGCACCTGCCAGACCACCGATGAGACCAGAAAGCAGCATCGCCTGATATTTGATTGCATTTACCTTGATACCTGCCGTCTTGGCTGCTTCCGGAAACTGCCCCACCGCACGCAGACGCAGTCCCCATACAGTCTTATAAAAGAAGAACTGAAGCAGAATAATCAGAACGATGGCAAACCACTCGGTCACACACCAGTTGTTAAACAGGTCGCCAACCACCGGCAGATTGTCTAAAAATCCGAGCGACACACGCGGAATTGCTTTGATGTCCGGGCTGGAAAAGCTGCCGGTGCTGTGGAAGATCGCATTTACCATGAATTTTGTGAGCGCCAGCGCCAGCAAGTTGATACCCATACCGATCGCACAGATCTCAGAGTTATAACGGATGTGACCGACCGCCATGATCATCGCAATCACAGCACCCGCGATCATCGCCGCGATGATACCTAACAGCCAGCTTCCGGTAAAGTAGCTGACCGCTACTGCTGTAAAAGCACCTACCAGCATGATACCCTCAGTACCGATATTTAAGATATTGGCCTGCTGGGTGATTGCCGCACAAAGAGCGGCAAAGATGATCGGAGTCGCTGAACGAAACGTTGCATAAATCAGCGACGCATTAAAGATTTTATCAAAATTCTGCATTATCGCATTCATGCCTTATCCTCCTTCTTCTCCTCCGTTTTCTTTTTACGTTTCTTTGTAAACTGGAATGCAGTCTCCATGGTCGCTATGATAATGAAAACTGCTGTAATGGTATCAACCAGCGATTTTGGTACACCGGTTGACTGCTGCATTCCCATAGCACCTGATTTTAAAACTGCCAGGAAAAATGCCATAAATGGAGTTGAAACCATGTTGTTCTTTACAATCAGAGCTGCCAGCATACCATTGCTTCCAAGTCCAGTTGCGAAGTTGTTCAGGAAATATCCGTGAACACCCAGAACCTCGATGCAGCCTGCCATGCCGCCTAACATACCGGAAAGCATCATAGCACCGACAAATACCTTTTTGGAATCAATTCCCACATAATCCGCATGGGTCGGATTCAGGCCGACGGTACGGATCTTGTAGCCCCAGCTGCTTTTCTGAAGCATAAAAATAATCACAATCACGGTGATGGCTGCGATGAAAATACCAACGTTGACACTGCTGGGTTTCATAAACTGATACAGTCTTACCGTAACCGGCAGGGACTGAGCATTAGCAGTACCGGCACTCATAGGTCCGCTGACCAGATAAGATGTGATATAAAGGGCTACTGTGTTCATCAAAATGGTGGTACATACTTCATTTACATTATAATAGGCACGCAAAATCGCCGGAATAAAGGCCCAGGCAGCTGCTACCACCATCGCACCTACGAAGCAGGCCACATACAGAGCCGGCTTCGGAAGGAAGGTCCAGTTGATGCCGATATAAGCAGCTGTGATACCGCCCAAGAAAACCTCGCCCTCAACACCTACGTTAAAAGCACCTGCTTTCGCTGCAACTGCAAAGGCAATGGATGTCAGCAGCAGCGGAGTAAATCCTGCCAAGGTTGTACCAAGACGAAGCTCTCCGTCAAAAGCACCTCGGAACAGCGCCGCATATGCATCAATCGGATTCTCCCCGATCGCTACGATAAACAGCGCACCGACACCCATCGCAACGAGTATCGTAATAAGAATCCTTCGAATACCATTTAATGTCTGATTCATACTGCTGCTTCACCGTCCTTCCCTGTGTCTGTACCGCCCATCATAAGCAGACCCAGATTGTTCTCATTCGCCTCATCCGCACGCATCTCGCCGGTGATCTTGCCCTCATGGATAACAACGATGCGATCCGAAAGGGAGATAATCTCCTCCAGCTCTGCCGAAACCAACAGAACACCGGCGCCTGCCTTTTTCGCCTTTTCCAGGGTGTTTCGAATCAGTTCGATGGCACCGATATCTACACCTCTGGTAGGCTGGGATGCTACCAGAAGCTTATTGCCAAGAGATACCTCCCGGGCTACTACGACCTTCTGTGCATTGCCGCCGGATAAGGAAGAGGTAGGAAGATTATAATCCGCCGGGCGGATATCAAACTGTTCTACCATTTCTTTTGCATAGGTATCCTGTCCTGATTTATTCATCATGATGCCCTTGGTAAATGGAGGCTGATCCAGGCGGACTGCGATCAGATTTTCCTCGATGGTCATGGCACGGTTCAGACCTCTTGTATTTCGGTCCTCCGGAATATGGGAAAGACCGCTCTCTCTCACTTTTCTCGGACTCTGATTCGTAATATCCTTGCCGCAAAGAAGGATCTTGCCCTTCTCTACCTTGCGGAGTCCGGTGATCGCCTCAACCAGCTCACTCTGTCCATTTCCATCGATACCTGCCACGCCGACAATCTCACCGGCCTTGACATGCAGGGACATGCCCCGGATCTTCGATGTCTCCTTCTGGCTGGGAATCCACACATCCTGAACCTCCAGAATCGTATCTCCCGCCTCAGAATAAGCCTTATCAATGTTTAAGAATACTTCACGTCCGATCATTCGTTTGGTCAGATCCAGCGGAGAGGTTTCCTCTTTATTAACAGTGCCCATATATTGTCCCTGACGCATCACAGAGATGCGGTCTGATATTGCCATAACCTCATTCAACTTATGAGAAATAAAGACAAGGGATTTTCCATCCTGTTTCAGATTGTTCAGGATTTCAAACAGACGTTCCGCCTCCTGAGGGGTCAGAACCGCTGTAGGCTCATCCAGAATGATGATATCAGCACCTCGCATCAATGTCTTGATAATCTCCACACGCTGCGCCTCGCCTACTGAAATCTGGCTTACCTTCTTATCCAGCTGCACGTCCATATGATACTGTTCAATATATTTTTTAACTTCTTTTCTTGCCTTGTCAAAGTCAATTGTCAATCCCTTTTTCGGTTCAAATCCCAGAATAATATTCTCCAGAACCGTCAGCTCATTTACCAGCATAAATTCCTGATGGACCATGCCGACACCGTGCTCAATTGCAATCTTCGGTGTGATGGTTCCCATCGGTTCCCCCTTGACGATAATCTCGCCCTCGTCAATGGGATACATGCCGTACAGAAGCTTCATCATGGTGGATTTACCAGCTCCATTTTCACCAATCAGTGAATGGATCTCGCCTTTTTTCAGAGTAAATTCGCCATGCTTTACCGCCTGAACCTGTCCGAAATTTTTGACAATTCCTTTCATCTCCACTACGTATTCGTTCATTCGATCACCCTCTCGTCCGGAAATGCCTGACGGCTCTTTCCAAGAAAAACATTTTTGTTGAAAATGAAGGGGAACCTGAAAGAATTCAGATCCCCCTTCGCCGCCAGGTTTCACTCGCTCCCGGCCTTGTCTTTATCAATTATGCCTGTGGGCCAAATCCTTCATAGTTTTCTACTACGATCTCGCCGGATTTGATCTTCTCGGCAAGCTCATCACACTTATCAACGATATCCTGCGGGAATTTGTCGCCCAGAGATGCTTTGATAACAGAGAAATCAGTCAGGCTGACGCCGCCGTCCTTCAGTGCCAGATATTTAGTTGTGCCGCCCTCAAAGGTTCCATCTACTGCAGACTGGATAACCAGGTAGCAGGCATTATCAACTCTCTTAACCATGGAAGTAAGAATATGTCCAGGCTGATCGGAATCCTGGTTTAAGTCAACGCCGATTGCGTATTTGTCAGCTTCTTTTGCACCTTCCAGAATACCAACACCGGTACCGGATGCTACGTTCATGACAATATCAGCGCCCTGCTCATACTGTGCTAAAGTCAGCTCTTTGCCCTTTAACGGATCCGTCCAGCTTCCTGCAAAAGCCTGAAGAATCTTGATATCCGGATCGATGTACTTCGCACCCTGCTCATAGCCTGTATAGAAGTCATGAAGTACCGGAATATCCATACCGCCTACCCAGCCGATGATATGATCTTCATTGACATTCGGGATATCGGTCTTGGTGGTGAACATAGCTGCTGCCGCACCTGCCAGGAAGGAGCCCTCATTCTGAGCAAAGCTGATGGACTCAACGTTCGGCAGATCAACGGTTGTATCGATAACTGCAAACTTGGTATCCGGATAACTGGATGCATTCTCAGTGATATAATCTGCGATGTTGGAAGAAGCACCGATAATTAAATCGTAGCCATCATCACAAGCCTGAAGCAGGTTTGCTTTCCACTCCTCAGCAGTGGTACCCTCAAGACTCTTAAGCTCAATGCCGAAATCCTCAACTGCTTTCTGTGCACCCATGTTGCAGGAGTCATTGTAGCTCTTATCACCTAAGTTGCCGGTGTAGACAACACACACACGAAGCGGTTTGTCAGATTTCTCTGAAGCGTCGGCTGCCTTTGTCTCGGTATTGCTGCTGTCAGCTGCCGTTGTCTCAGCAGTACTTCCGCCACCGCCGCAGGCTGTTAAGCTGGCACACATTGCTGCTGCAAGTACAATGCTTAATGTTCTCTTTCTCATTCTTTCATCCTCCTTTTTATGTGAAATACGTTATCCGCCGGACCATTCCTTTGGTAAAACGTTTTTCCATTCGTTTAAAAAAAATAAATTCTTTTTTCATATTTGCTTTACAGTTATTTTACAATTACTCCCACTGTTTTGTCAATAAATTTCGTATAAAAACGATTATTTTTTAAAATATTGTCAAACTTTTAGCAATATTCCTTTTTTCGGTCTTATGCAAAACAAAAAGGAATACGTTTCTCTCCGTTCCAGTTGTACGGTAAAACGTATTCCCTTTCAAAGTTGTATTCTATTTTCCTTTGCCTCGACGCCATCCAGCATTTTCCCAGATGATTTTTGTCTGTTTCCGAAGAAATGCATTAGTTTTCGGAACAACTCACACATTTTATGCAATGTAACAGATTGCTTGTCTGTACGATATCCCGTAAAAAAGACAACTTATTTTTTATTAAATGCCGCCTTCCCCGGATACTGTGCGCCGGTTCCCAGCTCTTCCTCAATCCGCAGAAGCTGGTTGTATTTTGCCACGCGCTCACTCCGGCTCGGTGCGCCCGTCTTGATCTGGCAGGTATTCAATGCGACCGCCAGATCTGCGATCGTCGTATCCTCGGTCTCGCCGGAACGGTGGGATACAATCGCCGTGTAACCTGCCTTATGTGCCATCTTGATTGCCTCCAGTGTCTCGGAGACGGATCCAATCTGGTTCAGCTTAATCAGGATCGAATTGCCGCAGCCGAGACGGATACCTTTTTCCAGGCGTTCGGTATTTGTTACAAACAGATCGTCGCCGACCAGCTGCACCTGTCCGCCGAGTTCTGCGGTCATCTTCTGCCAGCCTTCCCAATCCTCCTCGTCCAGACCATCCTCGATCGAGGCGATCGGGTATTTCCCGCAGAGCTGTTTCCAGTGTGCGATCAGCTCCTCGGAGGTGAAGTGTTTGCCACTCTTCGGAAGCAGATATTCGCCCTTCCTGCCGCTCTTCCACTCACTGGATGCCGCATCCATCGCCAGGACAAAATCCTCGCCCGGCTTATATCCGGCTCTCTCCACTGCCTCTAAGATGCACTGGATTGCTTCTTCGTCACTTCCCAGATCCGGTGCAAAACCGCCCTCATCGCCGACGGAGGTTGCCAGTCCGCGCTCTTTAAGCAATGCTGCCAGTGCATGGAACACCTCGGTACACCAGCGGAGTCCCTCGCAAAAGCTCTCTGCTCCAACCGGCATAATCATGAACTCCTGTACATCGATGGTGTTTGCCGCATGCGCGCCGCCGTTTAAAATGTTCATCATCGGAACCGGAAGACGGTTTCCAGACACACCGCCGAGGAAACGGTACAGTGGAAGACCATACGCATTGGCTGCTGCCCGTGCGCTCGCGATCGAAGCCGCCAGGATCGCATTCGCGCCCAGCTTGGATTTATCCTTGGTTCCGTCCGCCTCGATCATCGCTTTATCAACCGCATAAATGTCCGCCGGATCCATGCCCTTTAATACTTCTGCAATCACGGTATTCACATTCTGGACTGCTTTCTGTACGCCCTTTCCGCCGAAACGCGACTTGTCGCCGTCTCGCAGCTCCAGAGTCTCAAATTCACCTGTCGATGCACCGCTCGGTGCCGCGCCGCGTCCCATGCTTCCGTCTGATAGATAAACTTCCGCCTCCACTGTTGGATTTCCTCTCGAATCAACAATCTCCCGTCCAATCACCTTTTCAATTTCCAGATGTTTCATAGCTTATCCCTTTCCGCCGCGTGGGCCTATGTGATTTCTATTTTTGTCTAACCCGAAATCAGGAAACTTTCTGCTTTTTATTATCGGCGTTTTTCTGTTTTCTATTCATAGTCTCCACGGGGCTTCTCTGCCCCACGTCCGGCAGGGCAACCGTGTCCACGCTTCTTTCTTTCACATTCATAATCAGCATCTGCAGGCGGTTTTCCAGATTGGCAAAGCTCACATCCGGATCGTAGTCAAGCGGCAGGATCTGGGCGTCCGGGTACATTTCCCGCATTTTTTTTACGATGCCGCGTCCTACCACATGGTTTGGCAGACAGCCAAATGGCTGTAAAATCACAAATGCCCGGCAGCCGTGCGCCGCATGGTGCAGGATCTCACCCGGAATCAGCACGCCCTCGCCCGCATCAAAGGTGTGCGGGATGATCGGGTCACTTTCCTTTACCAGTTCCGGCAGGCGGCAGACAGGCGTATAGAGCGGATGCTGTTTCGCTATCCGATCCGCTGCCGCGTGCGCAGCGTCAAATACCCGGTTCGCCACATGGTACCAGTTTTTCTTGACAAACGGCTTTTTCAGATGATACGTCCGAATCTGCTCATCCTGGCAGAAATACGTTTTCCGGATAACATCCGTCATCCGCGCCTCGATAATCTCAAATCCATTTTTCTCCAGGTAGCGCTCAATCTCATGATTCGCGCCCGGATGGAAATTGAGGAGATACTCGCCGACGATCAGGACGCGCGGGCGCGGCTGGCTCCGGTCATATTCGATCGCATTCATCCGCTGGATCGCCTTTTTAAAGCCTCGCAGAGCGCCTGAAAGCCCATGCTGCTCCAGACCATCCACGACGAAATCCATCGCCTCGTCAAATGCCTGATCGCTGCTTCCGGAAACCTTCTCATACGGGCGGATCTTGCGAAGCAGCTCTTCCAGAATATCGATCATCGGAAGCGCTCCCGCCAGACGGATCGCCGACATAAGGTTCATCCGGAAGCCCGGATGCAGATCATGATAATCGACGTCATCGTTCGTCAGAATCGCCACCTCCGGGTAGCCGGCGTCGTTAAGCGCCTTGCGAAGCAGCGCACTGTAATGGGTCAGGCGGCAGTCACCGATGTATTTTCCCATACCGATCGCCGTCTCAGATGGCACATACTGACCACTCCGAAGTGCTGCCAGCGCCTCGCCGATGACAATCTGCGCCGGGAAACAGATATCGTTGTGGACATACTGCTTTCCGAGGCGGATCGCCTCTTCCCTGCCGACCGCCAGCGGAACTGCCCGGATTCCCTGTGTCTTCAACGCCGCCGACATAATCCGGCAGAACGCGTGGGAGGTGTTCGGGACCAGAACCGTGCGCTTCTTGCGGTCTTCCACCTCAAATTTAACCGGATATGGATCCGAAAGTTCGTGAACCTGCCAGGATTTTTGAATGTCTGGTCCCAGCGCAGCCGTCCCGCATTCATTTCCGCCGCCCGCATTCTCCTGTCGGCTTGTTCCAGGCTGGTTTTGCAGCCTCTCCGCTATCTCCCGCTTCTTCCGCCGCATGTTGATCGTCTCCAGGAAGGAACGCACCCTGATCCGCAGCGGTCCCTGTACCTCGCTCTCGTCAAGTTTCAGGATCAGCGGTGATTTTCCGGAGATTTCCCGCATCATACGCTGGATCTCATCCGACAAATATGCATCATGCCCGCATCCAAAGCTTACAAACTGGACATATTCCAGATTCTGGCTCTGTGCCGCCAGAACCGCGGACGCCAGCATCCGCGCGTGGTAATTGTTTACGACATCCAGACGGCTGTGGCTTAAATCCACATTTTCAATGCCCGGAACAGAATCTGCCGTCAGAACCGGAACGCCGAACTCGGTCAAAAGCTCCGGCAGGCTGTGGTTGACAAGCGCATCATTCTGATACGGTCTTGACGCCAGCACCACCGCATAGCGCCCCTCTTTTTCCACCTCTTCCAGAACCTTCGCTCCCGCCTCTTTCAGGCGGCTCCCAAACTGCCGCATCGCATCATTTCCTGCAAGAACCGCCTTTTTCGTTTCCGACGGCTGGATGGAAAATGTCTGTTCCATATATGTAATAAGCTGACGTTCTTTATCTTCCTCCCTGTACCAGTAAAATAACGGTGCATCAAACGGAATGCCCCACTGTTTCTCCGGAGAATCCGAGTTGCGGATCACAAGCGGATATCCCTTCACGACTGCACACATGGACTCGCTCGTTGATTCCGTATTTTCCGATCCGATCGCCGCAATCGACGGCATAAAAATACGATCCACTTTCTTCTTTACCAGATCGCGGATATGCCCGTGCACCAGTTTTGCCGGAAAGCAGACGGTATCTGAAGTTACCGCGCTTAAGCCTTCCTCAAACATCTTGTGCGTGCTCGGGAATGAAATCTGAATCTCAAAGCCCAGCGAACGCCAGAACGTCGTCCAGAACGGCATCGTATCCCAGAAAGCAAGGACGCGCGGCAGACCGATGGTTATATTTCGCCGCACAGTATCAGACACAGCCTTCGGCACAAGACCAGTCTTAGCGGCTGCCCGCTCTGAATGACTTTTTGCAGACGATGCATCCCCTTCTTCCGCTTGATCCAGATAATCTGCAAACAGGAGTTCTTCCCGCAATTTATAGAGATTTGGCACTTTATTCCGGGTTTCTGACGCTATTTTCAGTCGCTCGCGCACCTTCACATCCTTCGGATCGCCAAGAATCTCGCCCCGCTCACAACGGTTGTTCGTGATCCATGAGGTTCCATTCGAAAACCGCACCACCGCACGCTGACAATGGTTCATACAGAACGGACACGGCACATTCGCCTCCTGCTGCCAGGTCAGGGACTCCATTTGATCCAAACTGGTAAAATGCGGCTGTTTCCGGCTCTGTGCTTCTTCCTTCGCTAAAAGCGCCGCACCGATCGCCCCCATAATGCCCGGATACGGCGCCCGGATCACCGGGCGGCCGACATACTGTTCCAGCGCACAGAGAACCGCATCATTTTCAAACGTTCCGCCCTGTACGACAATCCTCTTTCCCAGAGAATCCAGGTTCGACACACGGATAACCTTTGTAAATACATTTTCAATGATCGAACGGCACAGCCCCGCCATGATGTCCTCCGGCAGCTTTCCATTTCTCTGCTCCGTCACGATACTGCTCGTCATAAAGACGGTACAGCGGCTTCCGAGCGCAGCCGGATGCTGCGAAGAAAATGCCTTTTCAGCAATCTCCCGCGCCGGAATATGCAGGGAGGATGCAAAATTTTCCAAAAACGACCCACAGCCGGATGAGCAGGCTTCATTCACGACAATATTTGTGATAACGCCATTGTCCAGCCAGATTGCCTTCATATCCTGACCGCCGATGTCCAGAAGAAACGTCGCATCCGGCGTGTATTTTGCCGCCGCACGCGCATGTGCCACCGTCTCAACCGCGTGTGTCTCGGCCGAAAATGCGCGTGAAAAGAGCATTTCTCCATAACCGGTCGTCCCGGCTGCCAAAATCTCCAGCCGCACGCCGTGGGACGCATACTTTTCCCGCATCGCAATCAGTGCTTTCTTTGCCACCGTCAGCGGATCGCCTTGATTCGGCGCATAAAAGGAATCCAGAAGTTCCTCATTCTCATCTAACAGGACAAATTTTGTCGTCGTACTGCCCGAATCAATACCCAGATATGCCCGCAGCGTACTGCCTGACTGCGGATATACTGTTTTTCGTTCCGGACGTCTGTGTCTCTCCTGAAATTCCGTCTGCGCCGCCTGATCGGCAAAAAATGGACGGGAACGGAACGTGCCCTCCGCCATCTCATCGCCATTTCCGGCTTCACTTTGTTTCTTTGCTTCCTCGCGCGCCGCACGCACCTTCTCGATCCGATCTAACAGTCCGTCTGCCGTGGCGAGCGCCTCTTCCTTCGAAAAAAGCTTCACTGCCGCACGCGCCGCACCGCAGGCAATCAGAAGTTCCGGTCGGTCCGGACTTAAAATTTCCTCCGGCCGAAGGTCCAGACGTTCAGCAAACACGCGCACCAGCGTCCGGTTAAAGGTCAGCGGACCGCCCTCAAAGACAACCGGCTTCTCGATCGAAAGTCCCTGTGCCAGACCGCCGATCGTCTGTTTAGCAATCGCATGGAAGGAGGAAAGCGCCAAATCTGATTTTTTCACCCCCTGATTTAAAAGAGGCTGGATGTCGGTCTTGGCGTACACGCCGCACCGTCCGGATATATCATATACGGTTGTTCCCTGTGCCGCCAGCGCGTCAAATTCCTCAACCGGTGTCTTAAGAAGAGAAGCAATCTCATCCACAAACGCACCTGTACCGCCAGCACAGCTGCCGTTCATCCGCATATCTGCGACCTGCAGCTCGCCCGTCCGTTTATCCCTCTGGAAAAAGATAATCTTCGCATCCTGTCCACCCAGCTCGATCGCCGTTCCGATTTCCCCGTACATGGCTTTCAAGGCGATCGAGTTCGCCACTACCTCCTGTACATAAGGGATCTCCAGCTCTTCCGAGAGGTGCTTTGCGCCCGAACCGGTCATCGCCGTCAGAAATGACCGCCCCGCAAGCGTCTCTTTCACCAATTTTACAGCTCTCGACACACTCTGAAGCTGATCCGAGTGATGGCGTGTATAGTCCGAAAACAGGACTTTCCCCGTTGCCGCCTCCATCACTGCCACCTTCGTCGTCGTTGAGCCAACGTCAATTCCGACGAGAATCTGTTCCTGTCCGTTTTGTCCCTTCTGTTCCATTCTGTATCTTCTAACTCCTTTATCCCAGATGTCTGCAAACTTGTGCGGTCATTCTATCCGACACAAGCAGCCTGCGCCCTGTCATCTCTTTTCTCTTCATCTTAACAACTTCTTAGCATCCGCCAAAACATGAAGAAGAGGCATACGGTTTTTCCCCGCACACCTCTTTACCGTATGGATCTGTACGCATCTGCCTTCCAGCATTCTGTACAGCCATAAATATGCTACATTCTAACAAATTTAAAATAAAAAGTCAATTCCCGGGAATTTCAAAGGTGCCGTAAGAAAACGTGGTGGCAGCAGGAATTTGCCGTATTGAAA